>ERZ827512.177-NODE-177-length-101049-cov-15.912589_pt1 | contig 101049 bp, 94 predicted proteins | sample MGYA00519916_ERZ827512 | MGnify/ENA primary metagenome ERZ827512 (study PRJEB31778, sample SAMEA3449335) | human gut metagenome | biome: human gut; feature: human-associated habitat; material: faeces | place: United Kingdom | collected 2010/2012 ...
AATTCTTTTGAATAAATCATTTTTATTGCTCCTTTCATTTATTACATAATATTTGGTTTTTAATTTTACTTTTTTCTTGTTTTGTTGCAAGATATTCAACTTTTTGAGTTTCTTTAAAATCTGTTGTTTCATATGTTATTATATTTGTTTGTCTTTTTTGATAAATACCTGAATCATACTCTTCATCTTTTTTTCTACTAGGTCTTCTGTTGGCTATATATTGCTCTATCGCATTTTTTTCTTTTTTACTATGTGGTTCTATATGTAAATATTTATTTCTCCAAAATATGTGATGATCATAATATTCATCTTGACCACCTAATAAATTGTCATAATTGTATTCCACTTTGAACCTATTGTTTTTTATTGATATTGTTATATTAGACCATATTTTTTGGCCAGTTTTAGCAAATTCATTTCTTAAGAGCTTTAATTCGTCATATAACAAATCCACTAGCTTCATGTACTCTTCTTCTTCAATATCATATTTAGATGGAACTTCATATACATTTATAAATTTCCTTTTTAAAATTCCTTTTGGCATAAAGTAAAAATACATTTCACCTGTTTGAACTTTTCCAAGTCTATCGATAATTGATGCATAAAGGTATAATTCATCCCATCTTCCAGGGACAGCATAGAATATTTTTTTCTGTATTTCTTCATATATTTCTTTTATCTTTTTAGTATTATTTAACAACTCTTTTCACCCTTTATTTTACAAGAATACTTTCTCCTGTCATTTCTACTGGTTTTTCAATTCCTAATAATTCTAACATTGTTGGTGCTAAATCTGCAAGTTTTCCTTCTTTTATTTTTAAGTTTTCATTTTCTGTAACTAGTATAAGTGGTACAGGGTTTGTGGTATGAGCAGTATGTGGTTCTCCAGTTTTATAATCAATCATTTGCTCACAGTTTCCATGATCAGCTGTTATTAACATTGTTCCATGATGTGCAAGTATTGCATCTACTACTTTTCCTACACATTCATCTATTGTTTCTACTGCTTTTATTGCTGCTGGTAAACTTCCTGTATGTCCAACCATATCAGGATTAGCATAATTTAATATAATTGTATCATATTTATTTGCATTTATTGCATCTATTACTTTTTCAGTAACTTCACGTGCGCTCATCTCTGGTTGCATATCATATGTTGCAACTTTTGGTGATGGAACTAATATTCTATCCTCACCAGGATATTGTTTTTCTTCTCCACCATTAAAGAAAAATGTAACATGAGCATATTTTTCTGTTTCTGCTATACGAAGTTGTGTTAATCCATTCTTTCCGACAATTTCTCCAAATGTATTTACTAATGGTTCTTTCTTAAATGCAATTTTTACATTTGGCATTGTTTCATCATAATTTGTGAAACATACAAAATAAGTATTCATTTTTTTAGTTTCAAATTCATCAAAATCTTTGTCAACTATTGCTCTTGTTATTTCTCTAGCTCTATCAGGTCTAAAGTTAAAGAATATTACTGAATCATGTTCTTGTATTGTTGCAATAGGTGTATCTCCATTACATATTACTGTTGGTTCAACAAATTCATCAAATACTTCTTTTTGATAAGAATCTTCTATTGCAATTGTTGCTGATGTGGCTTTATTACCTTCACCATTTACAAGTGCATCATAACATTTTTTAACTCTATCCCATCTTTTATCTCTATCCATTGCATAATATCTTCCTGATAAACTTGCGATTTTTCCAACACCTTTTTCTCTCATTTTTTCTTCTAATTGAGTAATATATCCTTCTGCTGATGCTGGTGGTGTATCTCTACCATCTAAGAAGCAATGTACATATACATTTTCAAAATCTCTTCTTTTTGCCATTTCAAGTAATCCATATAAATGGCGATTATGACTATGAACGCCTCCATCTGATAAAAGACCTAATATATGCAATTTTGAATTATATTTCTTGCAATTTTCAATTGCTTCTATAAACTCTGGGATTGCAAAGAAATCACCATCTTCTATAGATTTTGTAATTTTAGTTAACTCTTGATATACAATTCTTCCTGCTCCTATGTTAGTATGGCCTACTTCTGAATTACCCATTTGACCATCTGGTAATCCTACTTTTAAACCACTTGTATATATTTTTGTCGTTTGATACTTTTTCATAAGTTTATCTATATTAGGTGTATGGGCTAACTTAACTGCATTTCCGTCTGTCTTTTCGTTAATTCCAAAACCATCTAATATCATTAGCATTACTGGCTTTTTTTCCATTTTCAACATTCCTTTCTGTTAATTTGAAGGTGTTAATTTGGGGTCGGTCCTTTTTTTAGCATTCGTAATTTACTATTTTTGCAAATTCGTCTGCCTTTAAACTAGCTCCTCCTACAAGTCCTCCATCTATATCTGACATTTCAAATAATTCTTTGGCATTTGCTGATTTTACGCTTCCGCCGTACTGTATTATAACTCCATTTGCTTCGTTTTGTCCATACATTTCGGCTATTTTTTTTCTAATTTGCATAATTGTTGAATTTGCGTCTTCTTTTGTTGCTGTTTTTCCAGTTCCGATTGCCCATATTGGCTCATATGCTACTATTATCTTTTCTAATTCAGATGCAGGTATTCCTTCAAATGCTTTTTCTACTTGATTTGTAACAATTTGCTCTGTTTGACCGTTTTCTCTTTGTTCTAATGTTTCTCCAACACATATTATTGGTTTTAATCCATGTGCTAATGCAGATTTTATCTTTTTATTTACTGTTTCATCTGTTTCAGCAAAATATTGTCTTCTCTCAGAATGCCCTATTATAACATATTCTACACCTATTGATTTTAGCATTGGTGCAGAAACTTCTCCTGTATATGCACCTTTTTCTTCCCAATGCATGTTTTGTGCACCTATTTTTATGTTTGTTCCTTGTACATGTAATAATGCATAAAATAAATCTGTATATGGAACACATAATATTACTTCATTTTTTGTGTCTTTAACAACTGGTGCAAGCTCTTGTATAAAATTTATTGCTTCATTTGGAAGCATATTCATTTTCCAGTTTCCTGCTATTACCTTTCTTCTCATTATTGTATTAGCCTCCTTTTTATAACTTCTAACAAATTATTCTTTGCAACTTCTGTATAATCATTTATGAATACATAATTAAATTGTTTTCTCAAATTTTCATTTGTAGTATATTCTTCTATATGTTCATCTATTTCTTGTAATCGTTTCTTTTCAATTTCTATTGGTAGATTTCTGTTTCTTAGTTCCTGTTTTGCTCTTTCAATATCTTTTGGAATTATATAAATAGAAAATACATCTTTAGCATATTTTTTAAAATCATATATTGTATTATAGTGTACTTCTGTAACTTGATTTTTATCAGATTCAAGCTCATTTTTCATATATGCATATTGTGCTCCCAAAAACTCAAAATCTACTACTATTTTATTTTCTTTTTTCAGTTTTTCAAATTCTTCTTCGTTTACAAATCTCTTATCTATTCCATCTATTTCGCCTTTTCTTTTAGCTCTAGTGGTTACTATAACTAAATTCTCGAAGCCTAATTCTTGTGAAATTACATTCTTAAAAAAAGATTTTCCTGTTCCTGTTACGCCTGATAATGTTACTATCATCTTTCTACCTTTCTTGCATCTTTATTATTATAAATATTTCTAACTTTTTCGAATACTTCTTCATAATCATAGTTTTTAGGAAATTTAGTTCTTCCACTTTTTATTAATTCAAACGTTTCTTCTAATGGTAGCCAAACAATCTTGTCAATCTCTTCTTTTTGAATTATTACATCAGATGAATTTCTTTTTAAGCAATATGCCGTAATTAAAAAATGTAATTTTTTTTCACCACTTTCTAATTCGAAGGGTAAGCCATCTTTTGTTATTTTTATTACATTCATAGCTTCCTCTGTTTTGATTCCTAACTCTTCTCCAAGTTCTCTTATCATTGCTTGTGTTTGAGTTTCGTCTCCATCAACATGGCCTGAACATAAATCTAATTTTCCAGGAGTAAGGCCCTTATTTACTCTTTTTTCAATAAGGACTTCTCCTTTCTCATTTATCACAAAACATGTAACACCTTTAAGCCATTCATCTTCTGATATATTTAATTCTTGTCTTTTATCTATTTTTCTTGTTAACTCTCCATCTTTGTTATAAACATTATATAGCATTTTTTATACATCCTTTTATTTATCTTGTAAACATTCTATTCCAGGTAATTTCTTTCCTTCTAAGAATTCTAGTGAAGCTCCTCCACCAGTTGAAATATGTGTCATTTTATCAGCTAATCCAGCTTTTTCAACTGCAGCTGCTGAATCTCCACCACCAATTATTGTTGTTGCATCTAATTCTGCTAAAGCATGAGCAATTGCATTTGTTCCAATTGCAAATTGGTCAAATTCGAATAAACCTAAAGGTCCATTCCATACAACTGTTTTTGCTGATTTTAATTCATCTTTAAACATTTCAATTGTTTTTTCTCCGATGTCAAATCCTTCCCATCCTTCTGGAATTTCTGTCCAAGCTACTGTTTTACTTTCTGTATCTGGTTTGAATTCTTTTCCTATTTTTGTATCAATTGGTAATAAGAATTTTACACCTTTTTCTTTAGCTTTGTTCATTAAACTTAATGCTAAATCACATTTATCTGGTTCACACAAAGAATTTCCAACTTCATATCCTTGTGCTTTAAAGAATGTATATGCCATTCCTCCACCAATCATTAATGTATCAACTTTTTCTAATAAACTATCAATAACTCCTATTTTATCAGAAACTTTTGCACCACCTAATATTGCAACAAATGGTCTTTCTGGATTATTTAAAGCATCACCTAAGAATTTTAATTCTTTTTCAATTAAGAATCCTGAAACTGATGGTAAATAATGAGAAATTCCTTCTGTTGAAGCATGTGCTCTATGTGCTGTTCCAAATGCATCATTAACAAATACTTCTGCCATACTTGCTAATTCTTTTGCAAATTCTGGATCATTATCTGTTTCTTCTCTATGGAATCTAACATTTTCAAGTAACATTACTTGACCTTCTTTTAGATTTGCAGCTAATGTTTTAGCACTCTCTCCAATAACATCTTTAGCCATTAAAACTTCTTGACCTAATAACTTAGATAATTCCTTAGCTACTGGAGCTAGAGAAAATTCAGGCTTAAATTCTCCCTTTGGTCTTCCTAAATGTGAAGCTAAAATTATTTTACAATTTTGTTCAATTAAATATTTAATAGTTGGTAATGCTGCAACTATTCTTCTGTTATCTGTAATATTTTGATTTTCATCCATTGGAACATTAAAATCGCATCTTACAAATACTTTTTTTCCTCTTAAATCTATATCTTTTACTGTTTTTTTACTCATTTTTATACTTCCTCTCTGTTAATTTGGGGTCGGTCCTTTTTTGAGCATTGCGAAAAAAAGGACCGACCCCATTTTCACAACTATTAAAAGGCTAGAGGCCAGACATTATATTCTCTCTAACCCCTAACCTAATTTATATTTATTTATGGTCAACTGAAGCCATGTAGCATGCTAAATCTACTAATTTGTTTGAATATCCCCATTCGTTGTCATACCAAGCTACTAATTTAACAAATGTATCTGTTAACATGATTCCTGCTGCTGCATCAAATATTGATGTATGTTTATCACTGATGAAATCAGATGATACTACAGCTTCGTCTGTATATTCCATTATTCCTTTTAATTCATTCTCTGTTGCTCTTTTTACAGCTGCACAGATTTCTTCATATGTTGTTGGTCTTTCTAGATTACATGTTAAGTCTACAACTGAAACATCAACTGTTGGAACTCTGAATGCCATACCTGTTAATTTTCCGTTTAATGCTGGTATAACTTTTCCAACTGCTTTTGCAGCTCCTGTTGATGATGGAATGATGTTAGCAGATGCTGCACGTCCACCTCTCCAATCTTTTTTAGAAGCTCCATCAACTGTTTTTTGTGTTGCTGTTGTTGAGTGAACTGTTGTCATAAGACCTTCTTTAATTCCGAAATTATCATTTATAACTTTAGCAAGTGGTGCTAAACAGTTTGTTGTACATGATGCATTTGATACGATGTTCATATCTGTTGTATATGTTGTATTATTAACACCCATTACAAACATTGGTGCATCTTTTGATGGTGCACTTATTACAACTTTTTTAGCTCCTGCATCTAAGTGTGCTTGTGCTTTTTCCATTGTTGTGAATACTCCAGAACATTCTAGAACATATTCTACTCCTAATTCTCCCCAAGGAATATTCTTTGGGTCCATTTCATTATATACTTTTATTGTTCTTCCGTTTACTACTAAATTTCCGTCTTTTTCTTCTACTGTTCCTTCAAATCTTCCATGTACAGTATCGAATTTTGTCATATATGCCATGTAGTCTGCTGCTACAAATGGGTCATTTACTGCTACGACTTCTACCTCCTCTTTTCCTAAAGCTGCTTGGAATGCTAATTTTCCAATTCTTCCGAATCCGTTAATTCCTACTTTTACTGACATAAAATTTTCCTCCTTTATTAGAGTTTTCTCAACTCTAAATTCTATTATTTACCTCGTTAGGCAAATTTATTCTATACCAAATTCACATACTTTGCAAGGGGTATTACAAATATTTTTTCAAAGTTTCTACACTATCTTCTTGCATAACCACAAAGTCGTTTAATATCTGTCTAACTTCATTATCAATACTAGGATTATTATTTAATAATCTTCTTCCTTCTATAATTCCCATATTAGTTCCTTGCATCAATAATTCAGAGATTTTTGAATTACTTTGGTCATTCATTGTTTTCATGTTTACTCCATACCATGTCATCATTTTATTCATCATATTTGTTTCTTGAGGATCTTTTGTCATTGTGTATTGCGAATATATGTTATCAACTCTGTTAGCAATTTCTTTATATTTGCCATATTCAACATCCAAAACTTTTTTAAATCTGTCATCTCCTACTTTACTTGATACAAAATGAATTGCATCCATTCCCATAGTCGTTCCCTTGTTGACTTCATCTAAAACTTTCACATTAATATCTTCCATACTACTACCTCCTTTGGATATTTTTCTCAAAATTATTAATTTTATGCATTTATTTATGGTCATGCACTTTTATTTTTCTCAAACATATAATTCTACTATGAGTAAAATTTATAAGAGTTTTTATACTCGATTGGGGGTTTTATGTTTTCGGAACTTTGCCTAAGTGGTTTCTTACAGTTTTTGCAGACTGCAATTTTTACAGTAGGATATATTTCTGGTACACAACTTTTTCCCGAACCTTTACGTTCAGATGAAGAGCAATTGTATCTTGAAAGATTAAGCGCAGGCGATGAAGAAGCACGTAATATACTGATAGAAAAAAATCTAAGATTAGTTGCTCATGTTTGTAAAAAATATAGCAATTCTAATGTAGACCAAGATGATTTGATTTCAATCGGAACTATAGGACTAATAAAGGGAATTAATAGCTTTAAACCTGAAAAAGGTGCTCGTCTTTCTACATATGTTTCTAGATGCATTGATAATGAAATATTAATGTATTTCAGAGCTACCAAAAAGTTAAATAATGAAGTTTATTTAAATGAACCTATTGGAAAAGATAAAGATGATAATGTTGTTACTCTTCAAGAAGTTCTTGAAAATGATGAACGAAGTGTTGAGGAGTCTGTGGACTTAAAAATGAAAGTGAAATTATTATATGAGAAAATGAAAAGTCTTTTGAAAGATAGAGAACGTACTATTCTTGAATTGCGTTTTGGTCTAGATGGTCATAAACCTAAAACTCAAATTGAAATTGCTGAACAAATGGGCATTTCTCGTTCTTATGTTTCTCGTATTGAAACTAAAGCTATTAATAAGCTGGCTAAAGAGATTAAAGAATAATAAAAAGACGGTCACACTTTACTTATTGAGTACTTGTGTGCTCCGCCTTTTTTATTTTCTATTTTGAAATATATCCAAACTTTTCCATTCTTTCTTTTTCTCTTGCAGATAATTCTTTTAACCATTCAGCTAAGCCATTAATATCAGCATTTCTTAAGAATTCAAAATATTTTACTCTATTTTCTTTGGCTATAACAACAGGTGGCAAATTATTTTTTAGTAACTCGTAATTTATAATTAATCTGCCTGTTCTACCATTTCCATCTTCAAAAGGATGTATTCTTTCGAATTCAATATGATATCTAGCAATCTTAGTAAAAATATCTTGTTCATCATGATTATAATTATATATATAATCCATTATCAAATTTGGCACTTTTTCAGGTTCAGGTGGAATATGTTCACTTCCTTGAATAAATACTTGTACAGCTCTATATCCCTCCGAATCTCTAGTATCCATATTTATAGTTTCATTTATTTTTTTAATAAATCTTTCATCAAATTCTTCAGTATTTTTTAAATTCTTGAAAACTAATTCCAATGCTTTTTTATGATTAATCGCCGCATATATTTCTCTTGGTTCTTTTCCTTCAATTTTAAAACTATTGTCGTTGTAAAGAATAGCATAAGTTTCAGTATAAGTAAGCGTACTTCCTTCAATAGCATTTGAATGATATGTACTTCTTGTAATTAAATCTTCTAAATACTCTTTATTATTTAAAACAAATTTTAAAATAGTCATAATTTTGCTCTTTTCTATACAATTTATGCTTTTATTTTATCATATCGTTTTTTGAAAATCAATGAAATTTCTTTTGGCTCTTCAAAATTTATATCTTTTCTTCTATATACAGCCAAAAATAAAGCTATGCATAGAATATTTGAAATAGTTGTTGCTTTTCCTCCAGAAATAAGTGGCAATTGAAATTCGGCAGTTCCAATTATTCCAAAATTCATTGCTAAATTACATAGAGTTTGTACAACAAATAAACTGGCGATTCCAACTGCTATTAGCCTTCCATATGGATCCGTAATTTTTCTTGCATTCAAAATTAATTTGATATTAAACGCTAACACAATTAATACTAACCCCAAGCTTGCAGCCCATCCATATTCCTCTAATATTCCCAAAAATGCAAACTTACTATTAATTCCAAACATATTTTGTATGCTTGAATTATATCCTAATTCATCACTTATAGATATACTTTCCAAATCTGCTTTTCCAAACCATTTAGCATTTTCAAATATTTTATTTCTTACAAAGTCAACTCTTCTTTCTCCTACTGTATCTACTCCTACCCAATTAGCAGATGTATATGGATCTATTTTATTCCTAACTCTTGTTGGTATAATACATATTAGGATTGATAAAATTCCAAAACCAACAATTGTTAATAATATGAGTTTAAGTGCCTTTTTAGTTTCTCTTCTTTTAAATAATTCTCTTGAAGAAATAATCAAATATACCATTGTTACAATAAATCCTGAAGAAAAATTTATAATTAATGATGATATTATTGCTATACAACTTAATACGATTATTTTTGAGACATTTTCTTTATTTGCATTTTGCATAAAACCCACAAATGTAAGTATGTATAATGGAACTGTAAATACTGATGGCGATGTTGAGGCAACAGGCCATAATCCATATACTAAATTTCCGTTTGCTCTAAAGCCTTTAATATATGCTATTATATTTAATATTGTTGCCAATATAAATATTGCTTTTGAATATTTTAAAATTTTTCTGTAATCATAGAAAAATATAAATATACTAAATATTACTCCTAAAACCAATTCTATGCATACAAATTTATAATATATGTTCCAATCTGCAGAATAATTAGTAGTCCAATACGATTTTAAATCAAGTAAAGACCAAATTTGTCCTCCAAAACATATAAACGCAAGTGATATTATAAATGTAATCCAATCCAATTTAGGCTTATGTATTTTATTTAAGCTTTTTCCAATTTTTTGTGCATCTCCCATTTGTTCAACTGCTATTTCTTCTGCCTCATCTTCAGATAGCCCTTTACAAAGATTGTCATTTTTCAATTCTTCTATGTGTGTTTCTAATTCATCAGCAATTTGTTTATTTGCCGGTTTATATTTAATTTCTTTACAAACCTTATCTATAAATTCTTTAGTATTCAAATAACACACCTCCAATAACTTGGTTTACTCTAGTGCTAAATTCTTTCCATTCTTCTTTTTTGGATTTTAATTGCTTTTTTCCCTCATCTGTAATGCTATAATATTTTCTCTTTTTTCCAGAAACTTCATCCCAATATGATGATATAAATCCTTTTTCTTCTAGTTTGTGCAATATTGGATATAATGTTCCTTCTTGAAATTCAAATAGATTTTCTGATTTTGTCTTAATTTTCTTTATCATCTCATAACCATACATATTTTCATTTTCTAATACGCTTAATACAAGCAAATTTGTGCTTCCTTTTAATAGTTCTCTATCAACTTTCATTTCAATACCTCCTTTTGCATTTATACATAGGATAGCTATGTATATTATAAGCATTGTATAGCAAGGTATCTTCATTGTCAATATGTTTTTGAAATTTTTTTAATTATAAACACAATAAAAGCCCTTCTTTTCAGAAGGACTTTTTTCTATTTTTAACTGGAATAGCAAAACCACTTTATATACCCATTTTTCATCGGAATAGTAAAACCTATTTTTATAATACCTATAATACTTTAATTTGTCAATAAAAATATGAATTATTCATAACAAGGCGCAAAAATTGAACAAATGTATTGTTTTTTACAAAAAAATGTAGTATTATTTATAAAAGTATTATTATATTAGGAGGTTTTAAATTTGAATATATACTCTAAAAATATTTATCAAGTAGTTAAAAATAATTTAAAGAATAATATTTTAATTATCTACAATGTCTCAGATAATCACTATGTCGGACTGCCAGTTTATTCTGAAAATAATAATAATAATTTAACCTATATAGAATCATTAAAAAGATTTATTGATATAAATGATTTACAGGAATATACTAAGAAAAATATAAAACGGCTTAGTTTATGCTAAAGGAAAATTTTTGAATTTAAACACAAAAGATTTTTTATATGTTTTAAAATTATTGAAAGAATCTTTAATACAAAAATTAAGCGAAGAAACTGATTATAAAGATATTGAAAAAATCAAATATCTAAAATGGTGCTATGACAAATTATTATTAAATGAAAACACTAGCCAAATACCTTCTCTTAATCCTGGCTCTATATGCTGGACAGATTTTGGTCAAAATGTTGGATCTGAATTAAGAAAGTTAAGACCAGCTATTCTTTGGCGTTCTTCTTCTGATAAAAAAATATGGACTGTAATTCCTCTAAGCAGTAAATGTTATAATGATAAATATTATTTCCATTGTGACCTAGAAGGCTTACCACATAGTACTGCCAAATTAGAATCCTTGGCTAATTTTAGTTATAAGAGACTAAGAGAGCCCTTCTTCTATAGTAAAAAGATAGCTCATTTATCTCAAAAAGATTATTCAGAAATTTTAATATCTCTAAAAAAATATTATACTTTTGAAGACTAATTTAATCAAAAAACTTGACTATTGTAAAATAATATTTTATAATATATTTACATTTAGTGTTGCACATTGAAAAATGTGGAAGTTGTTTTTCAAAGACTAGGGCGACCTAGTCTTTGCTTTTTGTAATAATATTTTTTTTATTGCATATAATATAATTACATTTAATGTTGCACATTTTAAATGTGGTTTGTTCGTTTATAAACGCAATAAAAGCCCTTCTTTTCAGAAGGACTTTTATTTTCTATTTTTTCAACCTCAATGCATTAAGAACAACCGTTAAGCTACTAATAGTCATAGCAAAAGCAGCAATCATGGGATTCATAACAATTCCAAATGGTTCTAAAATACCACAAGCAATTGGAATCATACAAATATTATAGAAAAATGCCCAAAACAAATTCTGTTTAATATTTTTAATAGTCTTTTCACTAATAGAAATTAGATCTTCTATTTTCTCTAAGTTATCATTCATTAGAACTACATTACTACTATCCATTGCAATATCTGTACCACTAGAAACTGAAACGCCTATATCTGCAGTAACAAGACTTACGCTGTCATTTATTCCATCTCCACACATCATAACAAGTCCTTTTTCTTTGAACTTCTTAATTTCTTCTGCCTTTTGTTTTGGTAGCACATTTGCAATCACTTCATCTACACCAATCTGATTTGCAATCGCCTTTGCTGTTTTTTCATTATCACCTGTTAACATTACAACTTTGATATTTCTCTTTTTTAATTTTTGAACTATATCTTTACTTTCAGCTTTTAATACATCTTTTACGCCAATTAATGCAATTAGCTTTTGATCTTCTGCAACAAACAAAATACTGTTTCCATCAGAAACTAAATTTAGTTCATCTTGTTCTTGTGAAATTGTAATATTATTTTCTAGCATTAACTTTTTATTTCCTATTAGATATTTATTTTGGTTTATATTTGCACTAACACCATAACCAGGTATAGATTTAAATTCTTCTACATTCTCTAATTCTATCTTTTGTTTTTTTGCTTCGTTTACAATCGCTCTAGCTATTGGATGCTCAGACTTATTCTCTATACTTGCAACTATTCTGATAATTTCATTTTCTTTTAAATTGCTATAATTATATATTTTAGAAATTGTCAATTCTCCTTTAGTTAAAGTTCCTGTTTTGTCAAAACAAATTGTTTTTATCTTGTGTGCATTTTCTAAAGCTTCACTTGTTTTAATCAATATTCCTTTTTTACTTGCATTACCTGATGCTATTACTATTGCAAGAGGTGTAGCTAATCCAAGACTACATGGACATGCTACTACTAATATTGTTACAAATATGTTTATTGCAATTGCTATATTTTTAGTAATCATAAACCATATAGAAAATGCTATTATTGCTATTATAATAATTGTTGGAACAAAATATCCGCTTATTGTATCTGCAACTTTTGCTATTGGAGCTTTTGTATTTGTTGCTTCTACAACTAGTCTAACAATCTCAGATACAGTTGATTCTTTTCCTATTTTTTCTGCTTTATATTTTATAGTTCCTTCATAATTTATACTTCCTGCAATTACCTTTGAGCCTTTTTCTCTTTTTACAGGAACACTTTCTCCTGTTATAAATGATTCGTTTATATGAGTAGTTCCTTCTACAACTTCACCATCTACTGCAATTTTTTCTCCTGGCCTACAAATAACAATATCTCCTTTTTGAATTTCATCAAGTGTTACTGTTTCTTCTTTTCCATCTCTTATTATAATTGCATGATTTGGAGTTATACTCATCAATTGTTGTAAAGATTCTTTAGTTTTATCTTTATTTTTGCTCTCAACATATTTGCCTATTTTTATAAAAAATATTACTATTGCTGCAGATTCATAATATAAACTTTCTACATACATTGTTTTTCCTTTAAGAATCATTACTGTACCATATATGCTATATATGAAACTAGCCATAACTCCTATCATTACTAATGTATCCATATTAGGTGTTTTATGAACAAGATTTTTGTATCCATTTTTTAATATGTCTATTCCCATCAATAAGACTATTATTGTCAATATCAATAATGATATTGCGTAATTTATAGGATGTGTCATCATATTTAAAAATGGTATTACTGGCAATCCAATCATATGCGACATTGATATATATAATATTAATATTGAAATAACTGAAATTCCTATCAATTTATATTTTTCATTTGATTTTTTCTTTTCTTCTTTTTCTAGATTGTCTATTCCTGCACTTGAAAAGCCTGCTTTGTCTACAAATTTTTCTACTTGCTCTAATGTTAATTTGGTGTCATCATATTCAATACTTGCATTATTCATAATTAGATTGACAGAAGCGGCTATTATTCCATCTTGTTTGTTCAAGTATTTTTCTAGTCCTGATGAACATGCACTACATGTCATTCCTTCAATTTTTAATAACACTTTTTTCATATGTTATTCTCCTTTAAAACCTACATCTTGTATGGCTTCTTTTATCTTGTCAATATTTGTTTGACTTTCATTATATGTTATTGTTGCTTCTTTTTGTTCAAAATTAACTTCTGCCTTTTCTATTCCATCTGTATTGTTTAATACCTTTTCTAATCTATTTGAGCATCCTGTACAATGCATTCCTTCTATTTTTAATTTAATTTCTTTCATTTTAAATTCCTCCTACCTTAATCTTTTTATTAATTCCATAACTTCTTTTATTGTTTCCATATTTCCTGCTTTTATTTCACGCGACATGCATGTTCTCATATGGTTTTCTAAAATTGAATTTTCTACGCTTTCTAATGCTTTGTTTATTGCAGACATTTGGATTAATACATCACCACAATATCTGTCATCTTCTATCATTTGTTTTATTCCTCTTACTTGCCCTTCTACTATGTTTAACCTTTTTATTAAGTTCTTTTTTTCTTCATCAGAACGCTGTGTTGTTTTTTCTGTTCCTTTGCATTTTTCACATTCCATTTTTTCACCTCCACTTTTATTATTTTATACCCCTTAGGGGTATTTGTCAAGTAATAAAATTAATCTCAATAAAGAAGAAATAAAAAATTAGATAACTTAAAAAAATTAAGTACTATCACAAAACAAGTTTTATACGACAATAATTGGTTATAATAAAAATAGAACTAGATATTTTCACCTATCTAGTTCTATCTCCTTACTAACTATTATCTTATTTTTCTTTGTCTATATATTTTAAATTATAATTCAAACTCATTATTAGAGTTATCTTTTGTCTTTTCATACAATTTAATTTTCAGTTTCTTAAAAACTTTATTTATATTCTTTTTTCTTGATAAAATCTTACTATATATTAGTTTTTTTTGCTTTGAATCTATATTTAGACTATTAAGATATGGTTCAAATTTTTTCATATATTCCTCATTTGATATAGCATTTAATTTCATAATAGTCTCTTTCAATTCTTCTAAAACTGATACACTAATATTTCCATTTATAATATCGTTAAAAATTTTTCCATATATTGGTGGTTTAGCTCCATAAATTTCATTAGGGTTATTTTCCATAAAAAAATCCATATGTTGTTCTTCTTCACTATCATTTATAATATACCTAAGACTTTGTTCTTTATCTACTCCTCTTAAGTTTCCATTCATATCTACAACAAAGTTTCTAAATGTTGCATCATAGTTGCATAAACAAAAATCAACAACATATTCTCTCATAAACTGCCCCATAATCTTTTCATCTAATTTTCCAGATTTCAAAAAATATTCTGATATACTTTTAGTTCTAATGTCATCTAATTCTATTTTTGGTTGTATAGTTCCTTTTTTTCCATCAATCTCACAATGTTCACATTTGACTGCTGTTTGCGGTGAAATATATTCTTGCAATTCAGCAGCTAAAACTTGTGCCTCTGCTCTATATTGTTGATATATTTCTGTATTTTTCTTGTATGCTGGTTTAAATATATAATCCATTTTTGCTTTATCTTTACATAAATACATATCTCCTGTTCCTCCAATGTATAAACTACCACAATTTCTATATTGAACTGCGCCTTGAGTTTCATAGTTTACTTTTTTTAATAAAGCATTTTTTAATATTCTTTTAACTATTATTGTAGGAAATATTTTCTCTTTTTTTATCACTCCGTTATTTTCTTCAAAAGATCTTTTCCTCACACAACTTAATGTTTTTACAGCATTATTTTCTATTAAATTATCATACTTATAATTGCTATTTAAAATAGCAAGAGCAAACTCTTGATTTATTTTTTTAGCTAAATCAATCAATAATTTATTTTGTGCAGTTTTCGTTCTCAATAGCTCTATATTTAATGAATCTTCTTTGTCAAATCTTGTTCTATCTAAAGCATCTGCATCTTTCAATATCAACGATATCATTTTTATTCTTTCAAAATTTGACATTACAACATTATACTTTTGACATAATTTTACTAACTCTGTAAAGTTTATTTTTTCTTTAACAGTATGATATTCAATTGCTATTTGAATAATTTTTATATCTTCTTCTGATATACTACTTATGTTCTTTCGTAAATATGTTTTTGCAATTTCGGCACTATTTTTCCCATGTTCACAATCTTTTCTATCTCTTTTCTTTCCTGCATCATGTAATGCTGATGCTAAAAGTAATAATTTCAAATCTTTTTCACTTATTCCTTCATTCTGAGCAATAATTTGTGAAAAAAACATAACTTTTTGTATATGATATATGTTATGCTGAAAACTTGATAAAAAAAATTCCTTTTTATACAAGTCTTCATTACTAATTTTATCAAAAATTTTTTGAAATGCACTATCATTCATATTTATTTTCATATTTAACTGATTATTCTCTTTCTGTAAATCATTATTTAAAAAACTCATACTTATACCTCATTAATTAGTTTATTTTCTACCATTATATTTTACTAAATTAATTGCCGAATCTAATGTTTCAGTGCAACATAATTTTCCTCGAATATCTACATACAATAAATCACTAATTTTAGATAAGCTTCTTGCTTGTTTAATATTGTTTATAACAATTTCTTTTTTAAAGTTCATGTCTTTGTCAATTATTCTAATATCATAACATTTTCTTTTTGATTTGAATATCAAATATTTTACATTTTTATTTTTTAATAAATTAACAGCTTTTCTGTATGGTAATTCTTTATCAAATATAGCATAGTTTTCATTTGTTTCCTCTATTTTATTTATAATTATTTCAATTGCTTCAACTTCGGCAATCGCATGTTTAATGTAAATATTCCAAAATTCATCTGCTAATTTTAAAGCATGAATAAAACCCTCTTCTTCTGTTACATTTTCATTCCATTCAGGATTACATAATTTAACAAAATCAGGTGATGTCTTACTTTTTAGATATTCCATTTGCATATTGTCTGTCGCATCTATATATTGAATTAATTCTTTATCCATATATTCATAAACTTTATCTATATTTTTAACTTCTATATTTTTTAAATAGTCTTTACCATATTTTTTCCACAATAATCCAATCGAAGAATAGTAAATACCATTTTCTCTTTTCCCATTTCTATTCTTCTGATGATGATCGAATTCTCCTAATCCTATATCAAAAACTAATTTATTATTTGTGTTTTTATTTTCTATGCTTGGAATTCTAATTAAATTTATCTCTTTAAAAATTTTACTTAGAAATACAGTTGATATTACATCATCTACATGAAATGTTCCAGAATGTGTAACAAAGTTTGCTTTATTATATTGCTTTGTTAATTTTATATTTTTATACTTAAATACTCTCATTATCTTCACCTTTTTTATTATATTACTATTAATTGTATATTTCAATATAATTAATTTACCTTTCTGAATCTTCTACAACTACTATATTATTTTTATTTACATTTATAATTTTTTTAGGAAGTATTGGTGACAAATCCACATAAGCTAATTTATCCGGAATTATACTTTGTCTGCAACAATAATTATTTAGTGAATTAACTTTTCCTTGTACTATATCTTCAAACAATAAATTCATTCCTTCTTCAGTTAAATATTTTTCTAATTCTTTTTCCGTATTTAATCCAACTTCTTTTACTGGGATAAACATCAAACAAGGAGTTGTATTTTTATATTCGTTCCAAAATTTATAGAAAAACTTTAAAATTTCTTTTCCATCTTCTCTTGACATTTTTCGACTTTTTATTAAATATGCAACAGCTTCTAATGATGTTTCAAAATCTCTATTAGCGTATCCATTTCTTTTTTCTTCTGGAATATCATCAAAATATATGTAACTTTTCCCACAAAAATAACTAAACCATTGTGGAGAATTTGCATATCCAGTTGCATTTAAAGGCCAACCATCAAAAAACCATCCATTTTTCTTTTCTTTAATGTCTGCTGATGCAAATCCTAATGGACTATATAAATTATCAGGATCATACTTTCTATATATCTTTTCTATTTCTAACAATTCTTTTTGATGCTCTTCATTGTTGTTATTTCCATTCAAGCCAAATTCCATTTTTTTATTAATTGACTTACTATTACCTGCATGAAATACAAAACCATACCTTTTAAAATTATTTAAAGCATATTCTCTTATTTCTTCTTTTCTTTCTTCTACTTCGCTTGGTAAAATACCTAATCTATTTATAATTTCTGACTTTATATAATCCATTTGCTCTTTTTTATCTTTTAATAGCATATATTTTTCTATATTTTTAGTACTTCTAAACAAAATACAAAATCCAATAAATCTACAAAATTCTTCTTGCAATTTTTTAACTTTGCTATATGGTAAATTACATGGTTGCATAAGAATTTTTCTTATTTCATTTTTTTTGATTCCATCATCAATTATTTGGGCTATCTCTTGAGAACTATATTTTTTATTTATACTTGATTTCAAAATACACTCCTTATAAAAAAAATTAAATATCTCCATTATTTTACCATATTATGTAAATTTTGTCAAAAATTCTTGTATAACGCCTATGAATTTATGGCAAATTTCACTCAATTTATGCTTTGCAGTTAATTTTTTATCTTGTATATTGTCTTCTTTGAAACTTCTATGTTTTTAGCAAAAATAGCAGCAAAAAGACTAGGAAAGCTTTTGGTCGGCTCCTAGTCTTTTTTGTGCTCTGTATCGCTAATTAACTTCATAGCAATTGCTATATTTATACTAACACATTTAATTATAAAAAGTCAAATATTTTTTATTCTTCTTCCTCCTCAAATTGGCTATTATACAACTTCTCATAAAATCCACCTTTAGCAAGAAGTTCTTCATGAGTACCTTGTTCAACAATATCACCATGATCCATAACCAAAATCAAATCAGCATTCTTAATTGTAGACAATCTATGTGCAATAATAAAAGATGTTCTACCCTTCATTAAATTATCCATAGCCTTTTGAATTTGAATTTCTGTTCTAGTATCGATAGAACTTGTAGCCTCATCCAAAATCAATATTTTAGGGTCTGTTAAGATAACTCTAGCTATTGTCAATAATTGTTTTTGACCAGCTGAAATATTGCTTGACTCTTCATTAATTTCTGAATTATATCCATTTGGCAAAGTTTTGATATAATGATGTACATGAGCTGCTTTTGCCGCTTCTATAACTTCATCATCTGTTGCATCTTCTTTTCCATATTTGATATTATCTTTTACAGTTCCGCCAAATAGCCAAGTATCTTGTAATACCATTCCGAACATTTGACGAAGTTCTCCTCTTTCAAAGTCTTTTACATTGTGTCCATCAACTAAAATTCTACCATCTGTAACATCATAAAATCTCATCAATAATTTTACCATTGTTGTTTTTCCTGCCCCAGTTGGTCCTACAATAGCTATTTTTTGACCATCATGCACCTCTGCATTAAAGTCCTTTATAACTATATTATCTGGATTATAACCGAATTTTACATGGTCAAATGTTACATTACCTTTTAAGCCATTTGTTGTTACACCTTCTTTAGCTGTTTCTACTTCATCTTTTTCCTCTAAGAATTCAAAAATTCTTTCAGTTGCAGCAACCATAGCTTGTAACATACTTGATACTTGTGCAATTTGATTTATTGGTTGTGTAAATTGCTTGTTATATTGTATAAAGCTTTGAATATTACCAACAGTAATTTTTCCATTGATTGCTAAATATCCACCAGCAATTGCGACACCTACATATCCTATATTAGATATAAATCCCATTACTGGAAACATAAGTCCTGATAAGAATTGTGATCTCCATGCAGATTTATATAATTCATTATTTTCTTTAGCAAATTCTGTTCTTGCATTATTTTCTCCATTAAATGCTTTTACAACAGTTAATCCTGAATATACTTCTTCTACTTGACCATTTACATGTCCTAAATAATCTTGTTGTCTCTTAAAGTATTTTTGAGATTTTCCAACAATTATTTTTACTAAGAAAGCTCCTATTGGCATAACTATAAGTGAAATTAATGTCATTTGCCAGCTGATTGATAGCATCATTATTGCAATACCAACTAATGTGCAAACTGATGTAATAATTTGTGTTACACTTTGGTTTAAGTTTGTTCCTAATGTGTCAATATCATTTGTTATAACTGATAATACTTCTCCATTTGTCTTTTTATCATAGTAATTCATAGGCAATTTATTTATCTTTTCTGATATATCTTTTCTAAGCCTATATGTAAGTTTTTGAGATATTCTTGTCATAGTAAATCCTTGTATAAAAGAGAATAATGCGCTCAAGACATATAATCCCAATAATGTTAATAAAATTGTTCCTATTTTTCCAAAGTCAATTCCACCTGTACCATACAATTTGTTTACTAATCCATTATATATTTCAGTTGTAGCATTACCTAAAATTTTAGGTCCAATAATTGAAAATATTGTACTTCCAACTGCAAAGATTATAACTATAATTAAACCGATTTTATATTTTGACAAATATTGTCCAATTAATTTTTTAGTTGTTCCTTTAAAATCTTTTGCTTTTTCTGTTACACGACCTGCTCTAGGTCCTCCCATTGGTCCTGGCATGTTATTCCCCCCTTTCTTTACTATCATTGTCTGAAAAATCTTTTGTTAATTCTTCTTCAGATAATTGTGATAAAGCTATTTGCTTGTATGTTTCATTTGTCTTATATAATTCTTCGTGTGTTCCTTGACCTACGATTTTTCCGTCATCTAAAACTATAATTTTATCTGCATTTAAAATTGTGCTAATTCTTTGTGCAACTATAATAGATGTCTTATTTTTTGTTTTTTGAGCTAATGCTTCTCTTAATGCTGCATCTGTTTTAAAGTCTAATGCTGAAAAACTATCATCAAATACAAATATTTCTGGGTCTTTTGCAACTGCTCTAGCAATAGAAAGTCTTTGCTTTTGACCTCCTGAAACATTGTTTCCACCTTGTGCGATTTCTGATTTATATTTATCTTGTTTTCCATTTATAAATTCTGTTGCTTGTGCGATTTCTGCTGCATTAATCATTTGCTCATCAGACATGGTTTCATCAGAATATTTTATATTAGATTCTATTGTACCTGAGAATAAAACTCCTTTTTGTGGTACAAATCCAATTATGTCTCTTAATTCTTTTTGTGATAAATCTTTTACATTAACTCCGTCAACTAAAAGTTCTCCACCTGTTACATCATAAAATCTAGGTATTAAATTTACCACTGTAGATTTTCCACTACCAGTACTTCCTATTATTGCAGTTGTTTTTCCTGACTCTGCTGTAAAGTTTATATCAGAAAGAATTTCAGCATCAGCATCTGGATATTTAAATGATACATTTTTAAACTCAACTAATCCTTTTTTACTTGGATCTAATTTCTTTGTATTTTCTTTATCTTTTATGCTTGGTTCTGTTTCAAGTACTTTCATAATACGGTTTGCTGATACAGAAGCTCTTGGAAGCATTATAGATATCATTGATATCATTAAGAAGCTCATTACTATTTGCATTGCATATTGAATAAATGCTAACATGTCTCCAACTTGCATTACACCTTGATCGATGTTATGACCTCCAACCCATATTATTAGGATTGAAACTCCATTCATTATAAACATCATCATTGGCATCATAATTGACATTGCTGTATTTACAAATATATTTGCTTTCATTAAATCACTATTTGCATCATCAAATCTTTTTTCTTCTTTTTTCTCTGTGTTAAATGCTCTTATAACTGGTAAACCTGTTAAGATTTCTCTTGATACTTTATTTAGCTTATCAACCAATTCTTGTAGTTTTTTGAATTTTGGCATTGCTATTGCAAATAATGCACCCACGACTATAATAATTGTAATAACTGCTAATCCAATAATCCAAGCCATTGAACTATTGCTTTCATTTAATACTTTTATAGTTCCACCTATCCCTATTATTGGAGCATACACAACTGTTCTAAATAACATTGCCATTAATTGTTGAATTTGTTGAACATCGTTTGTACTACGTGTAATTAAAGATGCTGTTGAAAATTCACGCAATTCTTTATTTGAAAAGCTTAGTACTTTGTTAAATACTTCTTCTCTTAATGTCTTAGAAAGTCTTGCACCTACACGTGATGATAACATCATAATTGTAATTCCTGATGCCATACTTATTGCTGCTAATGCTAACATTTTTAGACCAGCTATCATTATATAGTTCATTTGAATTTTATCTGTGTCAACATTTGCATCTTTGTAAAGTGTTTTTACATATGCTACTGCTGCTTGAGTTTTTATTGAGTCTTGCATTGAATCAATTTGGCTTGATGATTCTTCTAACATTTGAGCTAATTGCTCTTGTGGTATAGATTTTAAAATTTCTTTGTTTTGAACTGTTTGAGAAATAATAATTGGTTTTGCCATCAATTCATCAAGAGCTTCTTTCTCGTCAGTTTTTAAATCTTTTATTACATAGATTTCGTCTTTGTTATAATCTTCTTTTAAATATTTCTTTAATGTTCTTTCTTGTTTATTAGTTAAGTTTGTTGCACTCGCAACTGAATATTTTTCTAATATTTCATCATCACTATTTGTAAACAAAAGTATTGAATCCATGTCGTTTTTGCTGATTACTTCTGGAACTGCATATTCAATTCCACCAGCCTGAATTCCTGTATTTACTATTTTTGATGTATAATTTGGCAATTCCAAATCAACTGTTGCTTGTACACATAACAATGCTACAATAACTACTACTGATAGCCATGATTGTTTTAATTTTTTTAATACTTTAAGCATTTTTATCCTCCTTTTTTATAACTCCATATTTTAAATATTCTATTTCTTTAAGAAATGTGCTTCTACATTCCTCTTTTGAAACCCCTTTAAAATTTTTTATAATCGCTTTTCTCGTAATTGCATTTAGCATTTCACATATTACCATAAAATCTTGCTGATTTTCTATTTTTAAATTTTTGGTATTTAACAAATCACCATATTTTATGACATCTTTTGGCTTGGTGTTTTTCATTAAATCAAATATACTTTCATCAGATGATTTTATATTTATAAATATTTGCTTATACAAGTCTTCATCTTCTTTTTTCATGAAATTTTCTATTGCCATATCATACAAAAAAATATATGTTTCAAATAAATCTCCATCTGTTTCTTGGATTTTTTCTTTTACTTTATTTGATACTTGCTCCGCTTTTTCTTTTAAAAGATAAACCAGCAAATCTTCTTTGCTTTCAAAATATTGATAAAAACTGCCTCTTGCAATATCTGCATCTTCTACAATGTTTTTTATTGAGACATTTTCTATTGGAACCCTTGCAAATTCTTTCTTTGCAGCATCCAATACTTTTTGCTGTTTTTCTTTTGAAAGCTTTAAAAAAGTTTCTTTTGGCACTTCTATCACTCTCCCCATAAATATTACGTTTCCCCATAAAACGCAAAAATAACACTCTGTCATAATTATAATGACACAGTGTCATTTTGTCAACACGAATTGTGTGAATTTTTTGTGAATTATTAATCACCTAAGCATATTCCTATATCTCTAGCTGTTTTTACTAAATCATCATCCATAGTAACTTTTCTTAAATTACTTTCTGCTGTATTTCCTGAAACAGCTCCTATTTTAGTATTTCTTCCTACAACATCTTCTAATGAAACATAATCTAATTTTCCATTTTTAATTACTGTTAGTACTCCGAATTTTCCATCTAATGCAAGCTCCATAGCTTTTGCACCATATTTTGTTGATAGAACTCTATCAAATGCTGTTGGAGTTCCACCTCTTTGCATATATCCTAAAGTTGTATTTCTTGCCTCAAGACCTGTTAATTCTTCAAGTTGTTTTGCAACTACTTGTCCAACTCCACCAAGTTTGTTATTGTCTACACCTGCTCCATTGTCTCTTTTATTTGCAACTGTAATTGTTCCACCTTTTGGAGCTGCTCCTTCTGCTACAACTACTATACTGAACTCTTTTCCTTGAGCTCTTCTTTCATTTATTTTTTCTACTGCTTTATTTAAATCATATGGTATTTCTGGAATTAATGCAATATCTGCTCCTCCTGCGATTGCAGATTCTAGAGCTATCCATCCAGCATATCTTCCCATAACTTCAAGTACCATTATTCTATGATGTGTTTCACCTGTTGTATGCAATCTGTCTAATGCTTCTGCTGCAACAGATACAGCTGTATTATATCCAAATGTAATTTCTGTACATGCAACATCATTGTCAATTGTTTTTGGAACACCTATTACATTTACTCCCTTTGTTGAAAAATCTCTTGCTGATTTTTGAGTTCCATCTCCTCCTAATGTGAATATACAATCAAAACCATCTTTTTTAATGTTTTCAACACATACATCAGATAAATCTTTATATTCTACTGATCCATCTTCGTTTACTACTTTGTAATTGAATACATTTGCATTTGTTGATGAGCCAATTATTGAACCTCCTTTTGGTAATATTCCAGAGGCTGTTGAATTATTTGATGTTGCTAATTTTACAAAATTGTTTTTTAATAGTCCATTATATCCATCTATAAAACCATAACAATCTATTCCATTATTTTCTGCTGTTTTTATAATTGCCCTAATAACAGCATTAAATCCTGATACATCTCCTCCATTTGCTAATATAGCTACTTTTCTTATCATCTGAATTTCCTCCCTATTAATAATCTTTTATTCTTTCTTTTAAATCATTAAAATCAACTAATTTCCAAGACCAGTTTTTATTACTTTCAGTTCCTGGTACATTTATTCTTGCACTTTCATCTAATCCTAAAATATCTTGTACCATAATTACTGGCATTTTTGCTTTACATTTTGATAAATATTGCATAATTCCAATATTAACATTTATATCATTACAATTGTTTCGTTTCAAGAACTCTTTTAATTTCCATTTATGGTCATCATCAAGGGTTTTATACCAGCCATAAATTGTGTTACAATCATGATTTCCAGGGAATACAAGTACATTTTCTGCATCATTGTCTCTATCATAGAAATTATCCAAATCTATTGTAAATTGCAATATTTTTTGTCTTGTAAATCCATAGTGTTCTCTTAATTTTATTGTTTCTTCTCTAATTTCTCCTAAATCTTCAATTATAAAATCCTCAATTTTCACACTATTGTCTTTAAATAATTCATCAAAAAATCCATAGCTTACGCCATCTGTATAGCATCCTTCTTTTCCAGACTTTCCAATTGGAATCTTGAAGAATGAATCATATCCTCTAAAATAATCAATTCTAACTTTATCAAATAATTTTAAATGATATTTGAATCTTTTTATTAGATATTGATAATTGTCCTTTTTTATATTTTTAACATTATATACAGGACTATTCCATTTTTGACCATCTTCATTAAAATAATCTGGTGGTGTACCTGCTTCAAATGTAAATTTACCATTTTCCATTTCAAAACATTCTGGATGATATTTAGTTTCTACTGAATCAAACACAGGGTACATTGGCATGTCTCCAATTATTTGCACATTTTTAGAATTAGCATATTGTTTTAATTCCATCCATTGCTTATATAGCATATATTGAATAAACAAATGATATTCTTTGCTTTTTCCTGTCTTTTTGCTTTTAAATTCAGCATATTCATTGATTTCTTGTGGTATTATAAATTCATAATATTCATTATTAGGTCTAAAATTGCTAAATGCTTCATTATAGTATTTTTCTTTGAAATCATCATATATTGCTCTATCTTTGCTTTCTCGTGTTTCCGCATCTTTTATTAATTTTTCTTTTTTTAATTTGTCCAAAGATATGTAATCTTCTTCTATTGCATAATAACTTATTGGAGAGTATGGCAATTTGTTACATTCGTTTATTGGCAAGACTTCCCAATATTTTATATTGTTTTCACTTAATATATCTATGAATTCATATGCTTCATATCCAAAGTCTCCAATTCCATATTTGCTTGGAAGTGAAAATATTGGAAGTAAAATTCCTTTTTCTTTCATTTTCCTATGTCCCTTTCTTCGTTTTTACTTTTGTTCATGTCAATTATATATTAATAAATTTATTTTTTCAATAGGTATTCTGATTAATTTCAATATAAAAATCCAAGTAAATTTCTATTACAGAATTTCACTTGGATTTTTGCTTTAAACCTTAACTTTCATTACAAAGTTACCATCTTCATCATAAATATCTTCATACACAGATTGTTTACCCAAATAATCAGTTTCCTGATATTTGGCATAGAACCAGCAATTGTCACTAGTGATTTTATCATATTTGATTGGAATCACTTCTGCAAAAGTATTAAACAGATTGTAAGTATTTTCTTCAGCAATATGTTTAAATACACCACAAAGTCCATTTTTCCTAATAACAGCTGTCAAATTTTCAAAACTTTCAATCTGCATTATTTCTTGACAATCAAGATTATAACTTTTCTTTGTTGTTAAATTATATTCTGTGTATCCTCCTTTTTCATTTTTTTGAATGATAGTATCACCATAAATAATGTCATTTTCGATACTAAATGTAGTATCAAGTATTTTTTTACCATTATAGTCATAAATTTCAAAAGAATTTGAATCTTTGTAAACTTTTATATAATCACTGCCTTCCTCGTATTCAAATTCAAATCCGATAATACTTACCTTTAACTCACCACTTGAAGAAAATATTAATAATTTTTCTTTTTCAGGCATATAGTCAACAAATTCTTCAGCCAAATACATCTGATTTCTTTTTACAACCCTATGAACATCCTTATACAAAAATTTACCACTATAATCAAATAAACGCCAATCAGGTCCTCCATTTTCTAATGTATAAATTGCAATCCAGTGTTCAGTTTTTATAACTCTATTCCATGCTTTTTTATATTCAGATGTTCCAATTAAGAAAGTACCATTTGACGAATAAAAGCGAAAGAATTCTCTATTCTGTTCTTTAACTATAAAAATTTTAGCATTCTTATAAACTATTTCACCTGCTTTTACCTGAAATCCATTGTATTCTAATGCCGTTTCATTATCATTTTTTTCCAAAACACTCCCAGTAAAAATTTTCATCACCAAGTCACTAATATTGGCAATAATTGTTTTTCCTTCTTCATCTACAATTTTCCAGCCATTTTTTTCTTTTATTGCCATATTCTGATACACTCCATACCAATGGCAATTGTCTTCAAGTCTTTTTCTAAAACTCTTGGCACACCCAAAATTACTCTTCGGAATTGTACCCAAAAGTTCAATAGTTTCATAACTTTTAGCATAAATTTTCATTTCACTTTTTTTGGTTTTCGCAATCAAATAATTAGGAGAAACCCAAATTGTTGCACCTGTTTTCAGCTCATCTAGTCCATAATAAGATTCATAAGTATCTGAAACGATTTTTCTTTCTCTAAACTTCTTATAAAAATTTTTTTCTTCAAACTTCACAAGATATTTGAGTTCATCAATTAACGCTTCGCTTGCATTAAATTTTTCAATTACATTTCCGTCATAGTCTTTTACATAATATTTTGCATTTTGAGCCTTATATATAAAGGCATTTTCTGCAAAAAATATTGTTTTTCCCAAATCTTTTTCACAATCTATAGCAGATATTTTTACTAACAGTTCTCCTTTCAGATTATATATCCGTGCAGGTTTCTCACTTCCAAAGATGACTACACACTTTTTTGAAACAAACATTTTTTCTTCAACGCCAAAATCTGATACATTGATTTTTTCCATGTCAATTTCCTTTCTGCATTTGTGATATTTATGTTTTAATACAAGGCTTCTTGAGCCTATTTCTTGCCAATTATACCATATATTTTATGTAAAATCAATTAAATTTTAATATTTATATACAAAAAAAACCTTCATCTCTTTAAAGATAAAGGCTTTTTTACAGCTCAGTTATTTTTTGCTGTGCTCATTCAAATATTTTTCGAAGACTCCTTCTTCCAGATTAAAGATAAGACCTTTTTCTGTATCCTCAAAACTATAATCGCTTTCAGAACCATGCATACAAAAAGAAGTAAGTTCAACGACTTCATATTCTTCCTCCAACATTTGCATTGTTGCAAGGTCGAAATATTCATCACCCTTTTTCAGTAATATCGTATGCTGAGTTTCCTCAAGACCAGAAAGAATTGCTTTTTTAACATCTTCTTCACATTTTTTGATACTTTGTTCAGTAACTTCTGCTCCTCGACTGCTCAGTACATTCCTAACTGCAATTCGTAATAAATCTCCTGGAGTTTTGGCACTAGGATATTCATCAGAATACACTTTTACATTCTCTGCTTCTTCCCATGTTAAACTTTTCTTGATTTGCGCAAAATACAAATCGGTTATTTTAGCTTTCCGGACCTCTTCAATCGAAATCATAATATGACCTCCTGTTTTTGTATTTGAATATTTTATTCACTTTAATTCTAAAGTGAATTACAAATTATAAGCAGAAGTATTATATCACGTTATAATACAAATATCAAGTTCTTACAAGAACCTCATGCAATTCTTGTAAAATTTCATCTTTAACCATCTCTTTAAAAACTATTGAGATTTTTGTTCTACTAATATCAATATTAAAAATCTCCAAACTATTTTTATTTGCAATATCTAAAATCTTATTAATAATTTCATCCCTCGAACTAATTCCAAAACCAATAACAGATACTCTAGAAACATCTTTTTTTACAATGCTTTTTATTCCAGAAGCCTCCAATTTATGAGATATCACTGTTCCTGGATTATTATTAAATGTAGAACCTGTAACTATTGGCACATTATATTTCTCACCAATCTCAACACATCTATCATGTAAAACTTTTGCGCCTTCACTTGATAATGAATGCATTTCTTCATAAGAAATATCAGTTAATTTTCTAGTACCTTCAACTTTATTAGGATCTGCTGAATATATTCCATCAACATCAGAATATATGTAGCATTGCTTTGCTTTTAGACTTGCAGCCAATGCAACAGCCGTTGTATCAGAGCCTCCTCTTCCTAATGTAGTAATATCATTATTATCATTTATCCCTTGAAAGCCTGTAACTACCACAATCTTTCCTTCATCTAGTTCTTTTTCTATTCTCGCGCAGTCAACATATTCTATTTTTGCATTCTGATTTTCATCATTTGTGTGAATTCCTGCCTGCCAGCCTGTAAGAGATATAGCTTGATATCCTAAATAATTTAATAAAATTGCTAATTTACTAGCACTAATTTGTTCTCCAACACTTATCAATGCATCCATTTCTCTTTTATCAGGCTTTAAGGACAATTCTTCAGCTTCTTTTATTAGCTGGTCTGTTTTTTTCCCCTGTGCAGAAACTACAACAACTACATTATTATCTTCATCATATAATTTTATAACTTTATTGGCTACCAATTGTAATTTACTATTATCTGCAACAGAGCTTCCTCCAAATTTAATTACTATTGTTTCCATCTTTTGCGCCTTTCTTAATATAATATAAAGAGTCGTATTTAATTAAATGCTACTCCCTATATTATATTAAGAATATATCAATTTGGTGGCAATTTGGGGTTGGTGTTTTTTTTGACAGCTTGTCAAGAAAAACACCGACCCCAAATTAACAAATTAACCTTTTAAATAAGCCTCTATAAATCCGTCTAAGTCGCCATCCATAACACTTTCCACGTTTCCTACTTCGTAATTTGTTCTGTGGTCTTTTACGAGTGTATATGGGCAAAAAACGTATGAACGAATTTGGCTTCCCCATGCAATATCTTTTTGATTTCCTTTTAATTCTTCTATTGTTTCTTTTTGTTCTTTCTCTTTTAAATTTAATAATTTTGATTTCAACATTTTCATTGCAGTTTCTCTATTTTGAATTTGAGAACGCTCAGATTGACAAGCAACTACAATATTTGTTGGAATATGTGTAATTCTAACTGCTGATGATGTTTTATTTATGTGTTGTCCACCAGCTCCAGAGGCTCTATATGTATCTACACGCAAATCATCTGGATTTATGTCTATTTGGATATCATCTGTTATTTCTGGCAAAACTTCTAATGATGCAAATGATGTATGTCTTCTTCCTCCCGCATCAAATGGTGATATTCTTACCAATCTATGTACTCCCATTTCGCCTTTTAAATATCCATATGCATTTTCTCCTACCACTTCAAATGTTACACTTTTAATTCCTGCCTCTTCGCCTTCTAAATAGTCTAATTCTTTTACTTCATATCCTTTTTTTGTTGCCCATCTAGTATACATTCTATATAACATTTCTGCCCAGTCTTGTGATTCTGTTCCACCTGCACCTGGATGTAAAGTTAATATAGCATTATTTCTGTCATATTTGCCTGAAAGCAATGTTTCAAGTTGTAAATTTTCCAAATCGCCTTCAAGTTGCTTTGTTGATTTTAATATCTCTTTAGCTACTTCTTCATCGTCTTCCATGTTGGCTAATTCTGTTAAGTCTTTTAAATTTGTAACTTCATTTTCAATCTTCTTAAATTTTTCCACTTTGCCTTTTAGTTGTTTTATTTTAGCCAAAACTTTTGAGGTATCTGCTGATGGCTTTTGCCAAAATTCTTCTTTTACGGTTTCCTCTTCTAAGTCCTTTAATTCTTTTTCTATTTTAGAAATGTCAAAGGGAATCACCTAAACTTTGTACTTTTGTTCCTAATGTTTCTAATTTTTTTGAATTTTCTTCTAATTCTATCATCACGTCACTCTCCTTACTCATAATCCTCTACACTTAACTCTGGAAATGTGAATGTCTGCCCAGCATCAGTAAATTTTCCTGAAATAAAATGATTTTGGTTCATTGTTTTTGAACCCTTTAAAAAATACTGATATTTCGATTTGCTAGTAAGAACTCCTGAACCTATTAGTATTGGATCATCCCACGTTGTATCTATCCCATACCATTTTCCATCAAGTTTCACATAATTCCATGCATGATTCTCTGTTTTTCCTTTGCTGTTGGTTCCTGTTCCTATTACAATTGTATTTTCAATTCCAGCTTCATCCATTAAATATTGAAAAGCTTTTGCATATCCTTCACATACACATACTTTAGATACTAGTGCTCCATAGATATTGTATATATTATCTAATGAAACAGATGAATCATATTCTATTGTGTCTACTAAATAATCATGAACTATTTTAATTTTTTCATAATCACTTTTTCCATCTAGTACTGATAATATACTATCTTTCACTTTTTTTATTTCTGCTTGATATTTATCTACATCTTCTTTTGAATTAAATCCTTCTGATAAGTAGCTTTCTTTATTTCCATTGTCTATATAAACATTGTATTTTGTTCCTGTTATTTTTGTGATTTTTTCTATATTTATAAACATACTTGTTGCATCAATATAAAAAATCTCTGGATTTTCATATACTAGCACTTCTATGGCTGATTGATATTCTTTCTTCAATTTAGCTTCTCCATCACTGCTTGATAACAAGTTTTGAAATGTATTTCCATACTCTATTTTATATGTTCCAGTTTTTAAATTTTCTCTATTTTCATATAATTTATCATATAGTTTTTTTGCATTTTCATCAAGTTGGTCATATAAATTATGATTTCTGCTAGTATTAGTCTTGTTGTTCTCATTTACTCCACCAAAATTGCTTTCACTTGCTTGAATTATTGTTGTATTTTTATTTATATTTTCCCCTTTTGATATTGATAAATCTCCATCACCAGTAAAATTAATTGTTATTGGATGTTCTCCTGTTATTTCTGCATACATTACATATCCAAATCCAGCCATAACAATAATTATCATGACTATAATAAAAAATAATAAAAATCCAAGTATTTTATCTTTCATAAATTCCTCCACAACACTATTTAAATTATATATTATTCTCATTTTCTTTTCAAGTTTTTTGAATATTTTTTTATTTTTTGCAAATATTACTAATATGAGTTTTAAAGATTTTTTTAGTAATTTAATTAAATATTCATCTAGCAATGATTATAATTTTTCCATTTTAAATAACAATGTTAATAATGTGTCAACAGATGCTTCTCCAGCAGACAATTATAAAGTTTTTGCAAACATAAAAGAAAATTTAGACTTTTTGAAAAGTAAATATAATGCTTTGATTTGTTCTGATATAATAATACGAGAATTTAACATGTTTGTTTATAATGAAAATCATAAATGTTTTATTATTTATATCGATGGCCTAGTTGATTCTGATTCGATTAATGACTTTATTTTAGAGCCTCTTATGCTTGGAAAGTTCAGATATAATAAGCCTTTTGAGGGCACATTATTTGACTATGTTGATAACTGCTTACTGCCTCAAAATAGTGTCACTCCTGTAAAGGATTATTCAGATGTTTTTACCAGTATAAATATGGGAGATTGTTTGCTTTTTATCGATACTCTTGATTCCGCATTTGATATAGATGTAAAACAATATACTCAGCGTAGTGTTAGCGTTCCTGAAAATGAGTCTGTTATAAAAGGTCCTCAAGAAGGTTTTATTGAAAATTTTAGGACTAATACTTCTCTGCTAAGGCGTATTGTTAATAATGAGAATCTTGTTATTGAAACTATTCAAGTTGGAAAAATTAGTAGAACTAAATGTGGTGTTTGTTATCTTCAAAACATTGCAAATGGCGATCTGGTTTCTGAGGTAAAATATAGGCTTCATAATCTTGATATTGATTCTTTACTTTCAACTGGTGAATTAGAACAACTTATTGAAGATGATGAAGGTTTTGGTATTCCCCATGTTCTATCTACTGAAAGACCTGACAAATGTGCAAAATATTTGTTTCAAGGAAGAGTTGTCATTTTAGTAAATGGAAATCCGTATGCTATAATCTTACCTGCTACAATTGAAGATTTCTTATTTTCTCCAGAGGATACAAATTTACGTCCATTTTTCGCTAATTTTCTACGAATTGTAAGAATATTAGCTGCTATTATTACACTTTTGTTACCAGGAATATATATAGCAATAACTAGCTTCCATCAAGAATTTTTACCAACAGAATTATTGTTTTCAATAATTTCGGCTCGTGAAAATGTACCTTTTCCAATATTTTTCGAGATTATCCTTTTAGAGTTCGCTTTTGAGCTTATTAGAGAAGCAAGTTTAAGAGTTCCTTCTTTAATAGCTTCTTCTATTGGAATTATTGGTGCATTAATTCTAGGTGATGCTGCAGTTAATGCTGGAATTGTAAGTCCAATTCTTATAATTATAGTAGCTATAACGGGAATTGCATCTTTTGCCATCCCAGATTTTTCTTTTGGATTTCATATAAGAGTCTTCAGATTCTATTTTATCGCATTAGGTTCTACAGCTGGTTTTTTGGGAATTGGCGTAGGATTGTTTGTTTATATTTCTATGCTTTGTAGTTTGAAATCTTTTGGAATTCCTTATACTATTCCAATTGCTCCTGCTCATTCTACTAAGAATAATGGATTTTTTATTTCTCCTATTTGGAAACAAGAATATCGTGCAAATTTCTTGTCTCCTAAAAAAAGTGAATCTCAAGCCAAGATTAGTATGAAATGGAAATAGAAATAGCGAAAATGGGGTCGGTCCTTTTTTGAACATTGTTCAAAAAGGACCGACCCCATTTTTGCATTTTTCTTATTAATAATTTTCTGCTTTGATTTCAAAATATGCTTTTGGATGACTACATACTGGGCAAACTTCTGGTGCAGATGTTCCCACAACAATATGTCCGCAATTTCTGCATTTCCATATTTTAACTTCTCCAGCCTCAAATACCTTTCCATCTTTTACATTTTCTAATAATTTTAAATATCTTTCTTCATGTTCTTTTTCTATTTTAGCTACTTCTTCAAATAAATATGCAATTCTTGTAAATCCTTCTTCTTTAGCAGTTTTAGCAAATTCTGCATACATATCTGTCCATTCATAGTTTTCACCATCAGCAGCAGCTTTTAAATTTTCAGCTGTTGTTCCGATGTCTCCACCATTTAATAATTTAAACCACATTTTTGCATGTTCCTTCTCATTGTCTGCTGTTTCTTGGAATATAGCAGCAATTTGCTCATATCCTTCCTTTTTAGCTTTACTTGCAAAATATGTGTATTTGTTTCTTGCTTGTGATTCTCCTGCAAATGCAGTCATTAAATTTTGTTCTGTTTTTGAACCTTTTAATTCCATAATATAACCTCCTATGCTTCTTCTATAACTTCTTCATTTTCATTTGCTTCAACTACTGGTGCTGTTTCTGCTCCGAAAGAGAAAACTTTTCTTTCTGTTCTTGATTTTTCTTCGAATTTTTTATCATAAGACGCTTTTACTGTATTTAGAGCATCTTGCATTGCAGAAAACATTTCTTCTACATCTTCTTTTGTAAAATCATATGCACTACTTCTTGACATTGGTTCTAATATTTGAATGTCATGCATTACGTTGTTAACCCTCTTTCCAGCGTATTCCATAAATTTTTTTCTTTTTTCTTCGTTTACTTCCATTTCTATTTTCTCCCTTCGAATTAGCCTCTTGGCTTTTCATACCTTTTATATCACAAATAGAAAAAGAAATCAAGAAAATTATTTTTATTTTTTCGTCATTATATGAATATTTTCTACTTTTGCTCCAATTTCTCTGGAAATTATGTTTTGAATTTGAGCAATTTCATCTGTTTTTAATTCGTCAACTCCTACAATAACACTAATACTATCTACATTTACAAATATAACACATTTATCAAATCCTTTTGTTGACATTAAGTTTTCACATATCATTATTGCATTTTTTTCTTTATTTAATTTGGTTATCTCCTGTGTTACAATTGATTTTTGTTCTTCTGATACATTTGAATTATTTAAAATTCCATTATATGTTTCTAATGTTTGAGAATACATTTTGTCTCTTGATAATTTAGATGATTCAAAATAATCATCTTCCTTTTTTGCAATTGTTTCTGTTGCTGTATTTGCAGTTTCATCTTTCACATCATTATTACTTACAAGAGTTGCATCTCCCAAATTTTCATCTCTTGAATCTGTCTGTTGAGTTTCATTAGCTGAATCTGACTGTTGAGTAACTGTATTTTCATTAGCTACACTAACTGTCTCTAACATTTTTGATTCATTTGATATGTAACTCCAATATCCTGCAGTAACTAGCATTAATGCTACAACATAAAGTGCAACTGTACCTTTTTTTACTTTCATTTAATCCCCTCCTTAATTATTTTGTCCCCATTTCAAAAACTTGAATTTTATGTACAGCAAGTCCTGTTACCGCTTCAACAGCACTTACAATAGAAGTTTTTATGTTTGCATTTCCAGCTCCTTGAGCTGTTACTATCGCCCCTTCTATTACAGGCATTGTAACTTTTTCTGTTATAGGTGTATTTTTTCCACTTTCATCTGTATACACAATTTCTCGCTTACTTTCAGTTTCTTTTACATCTTTATTTGCACCATCTCCATCTGTTTCTTTTGTGGTACTTTCTGATGTTGTTTCATTATACATTGGAACTACTGAGCTGCTTTCAGAATATTTTATAAGAACCTTGACCTTTCCTACTCCATCTATACTTGCCAAAATATCTTCCAACCTAGTTTCCAAATTATCTTTTTCAGAGCTAGAAGTAGCTTGTGCCAAAACTTTTGTTGTATCTTCTGATTTGTTTTCTGCTTTTTTATCATTAGATGACCACATCACATTTATAATTAATACTGTTATTATTAATATTATAATAAACACAATAATATTCTCTATATTCCTCTTTTTGTCATTTTCATCACCCATTTTTTTTAACATTTCTTTAAGCATACTTCCTCCTTATTTCATCACTATTTTTATTTTGTCTTCTGAAATTTCAAATTCAGTTGCTAGCTCACTTTTGACCTTTTCAAGCTTTTCATTTTCATCTGTCTTTTCTATTTTTATTGTTATTAAAGATATTCCTGCATTCTTTTTAGTTGTATCTAGCACTGCATCAACATTACACTTGGTAACAACAAATCCATTATCTTGAAACTTCTCCTGAGTCTTTTTTTCAAGTTCTTCCAAATAAATCTTTTCTATTCTAGCATCCATTGATGATTGATCAATCTCATATTGTGACTGACTTTCATATTTTTCTGTATTATATTTTTCCACAGAAAAATTATCTTTATTCTTTATTATTGGAGAAATAATATTAAACAACACATATATACCAATTACCATCTGAATATACTTTTTATTCTTATTTTTAGGCAATATCAGTTCTATTATTGTAGCCACAACAACAGCTAACACAATTTGTTCTGCCCATGAACTTATAAAATTTATCATCTATACATCATCCCACTATTCGAAATTTTTACGACCATTGTAATTCCAATAATTAATATCACTGAAAGTGCACACAGGATTCCTAGCAATAATTTAAATACTCCACTCATTTCATCTAATAGTTTTACAATCTTTTCATCTGCAATAGGCTGAACCACTGCTGATGCTAAGCTATATATCATGCTCAATGTACCTATTTTTATTATCGGCATAATGCAAATACTTAAAATTACAATCACACCCACAAAGCCAACTGCATTTTTTAAAATTACACCACATCCCAGTACACTATCTACCACATCTCCAAGAACTTTTCCTACAACCGGAATCACTGTAGAAACTGCTGCTTTTGCAGTTTTGGCAGTGATTCCATCAACACTACTACTTAAAGTTCCTTCTAATGATACAACTCCAACAAACACAGTTAAAATAACTCCAAGAGCCCACATCACTCCAGACTTTAAAAATTTCGAAATTTTCTCTATTTGTACTCTTTCTGAAATCTTTGAAACTATAGAAAATACTACAATCACCAAAACAATTGGTATCAAAATGTCTGAAATAATATTTCCCACAAAGTTGCTTATAAAAAGCACAATTGGTTCTATTATAGTGCTTGTAGCAATACTTCCTGTATATACCATCAAAGTTAAAAGCAGTGGTATTAGTACATTTATAAATCCCACCAAATTATTTGAAGTATCTTTTACTAATTTAATTATTTCTGTAAAGTTTGACATTATTAGTGTAACTATTAATATATATTGAACAAAATAAATAATTTGAGAAACATTATTATTATCTAAACTATCTGTTATTGATTTTAAAATTCCATGTATTACTATGATTACTAAAATACTTATTAAAATTTTTAAACTTGAACTAACTTCTTTTCCTAATAATTTAATTATTATTTCATATAATTTATTATTATCTACTTTTCCTTGTATGGCCTGTTCTAACATACTTGACAAATCAATTTCTTCGAATGATTCATTTGTATATTTTTGTGCTTCTTTTAAAAATCCGCTAATATTAAATTTTTCTTGTGTTGATGACATTATTTCATCTTGTGTTTCTGCAAATGCATAATTTGGTATCATTAGTACAAGGATAAATATTAAAATTATTCTTTTCATATCAATCCTTTCATTATGGCAATATTTGAATTATCAATTCTAATAAACTTGAAATAATTGGCATAGACATTGCAATTATAATAACTTTGCTTCCAATTTCTATTTTACTTGCAATCGCTTTTTCTCCTGCATCTGAACAGATACTAACCGCAAACTCTGCAATGATTGCAATTCCTGTGATTTTTAACAATATGCCAAGAAACTGTTTATTAATATAAGTCTTGTCAGAAATGGATTTCAAAAGATTTATAATTCCAGTAATTTTATCCATTGCCAAAAATAAAATTAGAACTCCTGCTATTATTGACACATATATTGCATATTCAGGTCGATATTGTTTCAAAATGACAGCTATTATCAGAGCCATAAAGCCTATTCCAACAATCTTAATTACTTCTTCCATAAAATTCATTCCTTTTATTATAAGTTAAATAATGTACGTACAGTCTGAAATAAAGTATTTATTTGCTGAATTACCATTGTCAAAACAATCACCAATCCTGCCAAAGTTGTCATCATTGCCTGATCTTCTCTTCCAGCTCTAACTAGCACTTGATGCAATACTGCAACTAAAATTCCAATAGCTGCAATTTTAAATAATAAATTAATATCCATTTTTAATCCCCTTTATTTAAAATAGTATAATACAAAATACCAGGCCGGTTACAACTCCAAGAGTTTTACACATTTTTTGATTTTTCTTTTTCTCTTCTTCCGCTTTTTCTATTTGAATACTCAAAAACTCTTCTGTAACCTCAATTTCACTAACTTGGCCATTTACATCTGTTTGTCCTAATAGCTTACCCAATCTCTTAAGTATATTTTTATCTTCTTGTTTTATGCTTATATCTGCATCTTGTATGCAATTCTCCCAGACATCTTTTGCCTGATAATATGTTATTTGATTTGCCATTTGTCCAAAGATTTTTTCTATTTCAGTATCATTATCTTTAGCAATTTGCCTAAAGATTTCACCTAACGGTTCATATGTAAATTTGATTTTCGTTTTCATTATGTTTAATATATTTTTGAACTCTTTCAGTTCATCAACCCTATTGCCATATGCTCTAGCAATTGCCATTCCAATCGAAGTCGACAGTCCAAAAATAATTAATAACAATATGTATTTTAAAGTTTTTATAACGGATAAAGACATTTCGCATCACCTCTCTTTTCTGTATTTAATACTACAATTCTTTCAAAAATATGTTTATTTATCAATTTCGAAAGTTCTAGATTTTTTTCTATTTCTTCTAAATCTTTTCCATGAGCTGTAAAAACACCCTTAACACCTGAGCAAACTGCATAATCAATTGCCTCTACATCCTCTTTACTCCCAATCTCATCACATGCAATAACATCAGGAGCCATAGAACGTACCAAAATTCTCATAGCATACGGTTTAGGCATATTATCAATTACATCTGTTCTTACTCCCACATCATTTTGAGGAACCCCTTTATACATTGCTGCAATTTCGCCTCGTTCATCAGCCACCCCAACCGTTTTTCCTGCAAAACCAAGCGTTTTAATTCCATTACTCACATTTCGAATAATATCTCTTAGCAATGTTGTTTTGCCACATCCAGGAGGAGAAATTATAAGTGTATTATGTACAGAATTATTACCCAAATCAAGGATCTCATTAATAATTCTATTACTACATCCAACTTTTTGCCTTGCAATCCTAAAATTCAAACTAGAAATATAATTCATATTAATAACTTGTCCATTCTCTAAAACCGCACTCCCTACAATTCCAACTCTATTTCCACCTCTAATAGTTATATATCCATCACAAATCTGCCTCCTATATGAATAAACTGAATTTTCGCACACCTTCTCAAACGCCTGTAAAATATCTTGCTGTTTTACAATATAATCAAGTAACTTCGTCTTATTTTCATATTTCAAAGCAAGTGGCTTTTCTGCTCTAAGTCGTATTTCTTCAATATTTTCACTGTTTTGATTTTCTTGCATAATTATTTGCCTTATCACCGCAGGCAAATATTCTAGAACATTTTTTACTTCATCCATGCTTCCTCCTTGTCAATTTGGTGTCGGTGTTTTTTTTGACAGCCTTGTCAATTTGGTACCGGTGTTTTTCTTGACACCAAAAAAAGAACATATATTATATATATATGCTCTTTCCAGTCTTTTTAGAACTATTTTTTATAATTTTTTTATTCAATTTTGCTAAAAATTATATAAAAAATTTATATATTTTTTTTACACATTTTTTGTTAAATTTTATTGAATTCCGCTAAAATTTTTATATACATTTAAGAACAAATCTTGTAGCTCTTTATCTGTTGCATCATTTATTATTATTGCATTATTTGAATTAAATGCATCTATGCTCAAATTAGAATCAAATGTAACTACATTATTATATGTTACACTAATACTTGTTTTTTCATCAGCTGTTGATGAAGAATTTGAATAAACTATATCAGCTGTTATAGTTTCCTCTACATCATCTAATTTTGCTAAGTTTTTATAAGACATCTCGATTTGAATATTTGCAACTTCTTCGCCATCTGAATTAGCTTTAATTCCAACAATATAGCTTAACTCATCTTTATTAGCAAATTTTTCTATACTTACTTGTCCAACAAGTTCATTATCTTCATATGCATAAAATACAAGTTTATTATCTGATTTTTCTATTGCTGCAACAATTTCAGCCACATTATCAGTTACAGTTTTTATTTCGCATTCTGTTAACTCGCCTGATTTTATAGTTAATACAATTTGAACTCTATCAGCATCTGTTGTATCAGTTTCTTTTATTGCATCTACAAAATTGTCTATTTGTGTTTTCAAATCTTCTACTGTTGTTCCAGCAGATAATTTATTTAATAAGTCTTTATCCTCTTTCAATGCATTTGCTAATTTTTCAATTAAATTTATAAATTGTTCTGCAGATACATCCATTGTTACTTTAGTTTGATCTTTTGTTTTTGTCTTAGAGAACATGTCTTTTGTCATGTTGTCATATAATACTTTAGAATATTTGTCTTTTATTTGGCTTATTTCTTTATCAGAAAAATTTAATCCACTTAATGTAATATTATCTGGAATATTGCTTGTGTCCATTCCAAATCTATCTGCCAATGCTTTTAAATCTTCATTTTTTATTGCGATAAATTTGTCACTTAAAAGTTTTGTTTGTATTCCATAAGTTTCTCCATCACGTTTGTATTGAATTGGAATATTAATTCCTTGTGATAATTCTACTGTGAATTTTTGTTCTGCTAATTTCTTTGCTGTATTTGTTTTTCCTTCTACACCTATCGTTGTGCTGTTCAATATGGTTAGCCCATCAAGCGCACTCCCTTGGTCTGGTGCTTCAAATGTTATTTTTCCTTTGTTTTCAAATGCTGTATTTGTTTGTTTTTCTACATATTTTTCTAAATTAGTGTCTTTTAAATCTTTTGTAAAATCATCTGATAGTAAATATGAGAAAAATAATTGTTTATCGGATTTTAATGCATCTGTTGCAAAATATGCATATCCTAATCCTGCTCCTAATAGTACTACAACCAATACTATAGCTAATAAAACTTTCTTTTTCATCTTTTCTACCCCTCTTCTATAAAATATCTATTTCTAGTTTACTATAATAAAAAAAAACTGTCAATATTTTTAGAAAATTTGACAATTTTTTTAATTTTTTATTCTTCCCAGTTATGATATATATCCATAACGTCATCTAATTCTTCTAGTCTTTCAATTAATCTTTCCATTTTTTCAACACCAGCTTCATCTAATGCAACTGTTGTTGTTGGAACCATTTGAACATCTGCTTCTAAGAATGTTAATCCAGCTTCTTCTAATTTTTCTCTTACTGCAGAAAAATCTGATGGTGCTGTTGTTATTTCATATACTTCATCTGATGAATTGAAATCTTCTGCTCCAGCATCTAATGCTAACATCATTATTTCTTCTTCGTCCATATCTGTTGATGCTTTTTCAATTACAATTACACCTTTTTTATTGAACATATATGATACACATCCTGTTGTTCCTAAGTTTCCTCCTGCTTTATCAAATACATGTCTAACATCTGATGCTGTTCTGTTTCTGTTATCTGTATTTGCATTAACTATTACAGCTACTCCTGATGGTCCATATCCTTCATATACTACTTCTTCATAATTTGCAGTATTTCCTTCTCCTGATGCTTTTTTGATTGCATTATTGATTGTGTCATTTGGCATGTTTGCTGCTTTACATTTTGCTATTACATCTTTTAACTTTGAATTTCCTGCTGGGTCTGGTCCACCTTCTTTTACTGCAATTAATAATTCTCTTCCTAATTTTGTGAATATTTTTCCTCTTGCTGCATCAGCTTTTCCTTTTTTTGCTTGGATATTGTGCCATTTGCTATGTCCTGACATGTTAATTCCTCCTCTTTTTATAAAATCATATTTTATATTGTAACATATTTTTTTACATTTGTGTAGACTTTTGGTAAATAAAATTTATTTTTTTATTTCTTAAAACTAAAAATTTATGTTATTTTCTTTTTATAATATGTGATAAACCTTTAAGATAATCTTGATTTACTAGCATATCTTTAATATTAGCCGGTCTTAAATCTATATTCTTAAGTTCTTTTGGAGTTAACCACTTGAATTCTAGTAGCTTTTCTTCGCCTTTATCATTTTCAATTTTTTCACAATTTTTCATTTGTAATTGTTGTTTTAGCTTGATTATATAATAGAATTCTATTCCATGACATTTTTTATTATCTCTTGTCCAAAAATTTTATTGTATTGCAAATAAGTTTGCTTCTTCAACCTCACACCCAATTTCTTCTTTTATTTCACGAATAATAGCCTGTTCTGAATCTTCTCCAATTTCAATATGCCCTCCAGGAATATGATAATATGGAGTTTTATTTACTCTCATAATTAAAAATTTATCATCTTGCTTAATTATTCCACAAGCCCTTCCATGAAATTCTTCTTTTTCCGTTTTAATTTTTAAATCCATAACGCTGTTTCCTTTCTAATTATAATTTTTAACCAAATTTTGTACCATCTATTTCATTACTCCAATTGCTCTAACTTAACTAGTTTATTTCCATTAAAAATTAATTTTAACAAACATGGAGATTTTATATCTAATTCCTTGCCTTTATATTCAAGATTTAGTTTTTCATTTACTTCACAATAATTTAATAAATAAAATTTAATAGCTCCTCCATGGCTTATAACAGCAATTCTTTTTCCTTCATAATTTTCAAGTACTTCTTCAACAAAATCATTCATCCTTGTTTTTGTTTCAATTGCACTTTCTCCATCACGAGTTTTAAATTCTGGAAATGCTAGTTGCTCACGAGACGGATCTCTTGTTTCTTTATCAGCCATAAATTTTGCTAAGTCCTCTATATTTCCAAGTTTTCTTTCACATAATCTTTTATCCAAATTGTATTGCAAGTTATTTTTATCTGCAATATATTTTGCAGTGGATTTTGCTCTTGCATAAGGACTAGACCAAATGATATTAAGATTTTTTAATTCAACATTTTCACTTAATCTTTTAGCATCCGATTCACCTTGAACAGATAATATTTCATTTTCATTGATATCTTGAAATGCCTCATCTGTGTTCCTGATTCCACTTTCAGCAACAGTCTCAGCATGTCTAATCAAATAAATTATTGTATTTTCCATCTTTCTCATCTCCATTATTCTTTTTCTTCAAATTGCTTAAAAAACTCTACAAAATCTTCTGGCTTTGGTTCTGGCAATTTGGGTCTTGTGCGAATAATCTCCTCAAAATAATGCCTTAAAAATTTCTCTATAACTTCTTCTTGATTATCAACAGCAATAACATTTGTAAATAAATTTTTGAACTCTTTCTGTTTTATAGTATTCAATTTTTCAACTAATACATCCATTTCACTTTCTGACAACATATATTCATACACTAAATTCGCTATAACAGCATTAAATAATCTTGATATTATTACTGAATCATCTTCTCTAATATTATCACCCACAAATTTTATAGCACTTCCACCAGCTAATCCGCAAACAAGTCCTCCTGCAATTCCTATTGCTGTTCCTACACCTGGCGAAATCGTAGTACCCATTGCAGCTGCTGCCTTTGTTGTTGCTACAGATGTAGCTAGAGTTCCACCACTTGATGTAGCAAGTACCCCTATTAATGATAACATATTTTTTGTATATTGCGCTCCTGATAGTCTCTTTTTCAAAATTCTGTATGTATCTGGCACTGAGAAAACAGCAATTGTTATAAGTGATGTTACTACATTACTTCTCAGAATTTTAGCTAGTTGCTTTGTCGCAGTTGCGCCAGAAATAGCTGACTTTCCAGACATACCACGGATTGAATTAACAATAGTTTGTGCCGTACTATATCCCATAGATTTTACAATATATGTGCTAAGCGGAATAAGACTATGTGTTAAAGTCGTTCTAGCCACCTGCTGTGTAAATATGTGTGCAAAAAATGATAATCCAAATACTTGAATTCCTGCCTCCAATGCAGCGCCAAAAGCTTCTTTTTTGTTTCCATCTCTTAAATATGATAATGCGAAAGTTACTAAAAATGTAATTCCTAATGCATATGAACAATTTACTGCACCTGTAACAGTATCATATGTTAATGACTCTATTGTTCCTGGTTTGCAAAGATTTCGTGCTTGATTATATGTTATTTTCCCTCTTTTTATATATTTAGATGCATCATTAGGATTTGAAACTCCTGCAACTTTGCCTTCGAGAATCTTTTTTCTAAATTCATTTACTGCTTCTGCATATTTATCCTTTGGAACTTCTATTAGCATTGGCGTTCCATCTTTATTAAAATATCTAAATTGCTCTGTTGCTTTATCAAAACAAGCATTGATGCATCCTCTACCAGAGCTATAATATTTAGTCTGAATTTCAACACCATTAACTAATCGGTCTGCGCCATTTTTCTCGTTTGTTCTTCCTACAACTTTCGCATCATTTCCTTGTAACTTATCTAATAGATTAAGTGCTTCTTCCGCCATTTCTCCATGACCTTGATTAGTATTAACTTTTGCATAGTTTTCTGGAACAATAGCTTCTAAATCTGCAAATATATTTTCTGCTGATGTTACTGATTCTTTTACAATTTTAGAATATGTATCAGCATAACATTTGAAAAAATTTTCCTGTTCTTTTATTTCAAAAAGTACTTTTTCATTAAATATGACTTCATATTTGTCAGCGTCAACTTTTTTCACTTTAAAATCTTCAGGATTAAAATATTCCCATTTTAAATAATGATATATAATTGTTTCCTTTGACTTCGTTTTTGAATTTGTTTTCTTTTGGAAATGTGGATTTGATTTAAAAAATATCCCTTTATCAGTTATTACCATTCCATAAATTTTATTATTTTTTACATTTTCAGCCCACAAAATCTTTTGCTCTCTTGGAACTGGAAATCTTTCATGAATTTTCTTTATACTTTTAGGTGTTAATTCTGTATTATTTACTTTTTTAAATTCTTTTAATGTTTCTTCAACTACAAAATCCATTTTAATTCTCCCTATTCTTTTTCAAAGTATGATAATTAATTATAACCTCAGCATCTACATTATAAGAAGTATTCACCGTGAAGTCTTTGCTTCCATTTATTGACACTGACTCAACCTCTCCATCTTTTTTAATCCATCCTGTAATAATATCATAAATTGGCTCAACTTTTACATTTTGAAATCCTTTTTCTTCAAATTGTTTAACCACATCTGCATATCGCATTCCTTTTGCCTCTTTAGAAGTCAAAGGTGCATAAATCTTTTCTAATGTATGATACACTACTGTAATCTTTTCAGATGGCAAAAATTTTGTTTCTGCAGAAAATTTCATCTTATTCCTAATAATAACATCTGTAACAACATTTTCTTTCTCCTTTTGTGTAATTTTCAAATCTGGAATTTCTTTCGAATTAACATTTTCAAATCCTGATGCTCTTAATTTGGTTTCAACACTTTCATAATTAGTTCCAATTAAATCTTCAGAATCATATCTGACTGGAATTAGCGTAATATAAAAAATATATGCTCCTATTGCAATTAAAATTAAAAGAATTGTAATAACAGTAATTAATATACCTTTTTTGTGTTTTCTTCTCCATGCTCGGCTTTTTTCACTTTCAATTCTTGCTTCTTCTTCATTTATTTTTTCAAGCATATCAGCTTGCTTCTTTTTCTCACTATGAACTTTTTTATATGTTTCTGCACCAATTCCTAATGCAGATGTTATCATTGATGATACAGCATCAGAAGCTAAAGCAACTATCTCATTGTCTACATCATCAGTATCGTCATCATCATCAAACTCTTCTTCATCATTAATATCATCTTTATCATCTAAATAATAATTATCTGTATTTTCATGATCTTCATCATCAAAAATTTCATCTTCATTTATAAAATTTTCGTGCCCACACTCTGTACAATTCCACGAATAATATGCATCTGAAAATCCATCTTGCTTATTTAAAAGAGCTCCGCACTCATCGCAATACCAAGCAACACCTTTATATAAATCACCATTATATGTATCTTCATCCATAATCATTTGACCACATCTTAAACATCTCCATGCTCCATATTCTGGGTCAAATCCTTTTTGATTGTTAAGTATAGCCCCACATTTGGGGCAAGTATATTCGTCCATATTTTATTCCCCTTTGTACATATTTAATCTATTCTTATTGTAACATTTTGCAGATAAGAAAGCAAGACAATTTGGGGTCGGTGTTTTTTTTGACAAGTGTGTCAAGAAAAACACCGACCCCAAATTAACAAAATCACTTCAACTTAATTACCAGCGAATCCATCTCGTAGTAGGTTTCCCCGCCATGATCCTCTACCCCATCAACAGGGTTTCTGACAGTCTCAACAGGGACAATTTTTATATAATCAGTATCAGTATTTTCTATAAGTAAATACTCTACTCTTTCCCAAGTTGCATTGCTATATTTTTTATTTGGAATATCGTGATAATCATAATCTTCTCTGGTGCCATCAGCATAAATCAAAGTATTTTTATTTGATGTTGAAAAACAACTCAATTCTTTACCATTTGCATCATATACTTTATATTCTCTAGTTAACGGCAAATATTCTATATTAGGATCTGAATATCTGCCAGCAAAAGCGTTTGATGATTGTTGCGTTGCTGAATGATTAATTCTAACTATTGTCTGAACTGGTGATGCAACAACTTTCTCTACTGTTTGTGTAATATTTCTAAACTCTGATTTTATTCCTGGATTTTCTATTACTTTACTATCTTTTAAAATATCATTTTTAGATACATTAACTTCAAATTCACCTGGCAAATCAATTGCAGTTTCTTCATTATTTCTTGCAAACCATTGGCAATCATTACTCCAACTATTATTTCTTGATACCCAATTGATATTAGTTGTCAATTTATTATTTTTTAGATTAATTTTAAAATCATCTTTTCCATTTAGCACATCATCACTTATAGAATACATAGTATATACTTTATATTCATATTCACTTATCTGCTCTGTTCTTTGCCAATTTCTAATATAATATGGCTGATCATCAATATAAATACTACCATACCAAACTGTGTTTGGATTGAACTTATCATAATTATATATTCCACCTTCTTGCATATAATTTAACGAAATTGCTGGAACATATGTTGAATTTTGATGTTCCTCAATTGATTTATTAATTTCTGCAAGTCTCTTTTCATATGCCTCATTTAGTTCATCATCTGTAAGTGTAACATCATTAATACTAATATATTTTCCTGCTCTAGGCTCGGTATAATATTTACGCATTATTGCATCTTTTTTTGCATCCTCCATTGCTTTAGCTTTATTCTTCTCTTGTTCCTGCAAATACTCTTCTGTAATAATGCTTTCGCCAATTTTCAATTTTTTTGCATCTTCTTCGCTAAGTTTAACATCAAATTCTAATATAGTAATTCCTTCATTACACAATGTTGAAGTTAATTCAACACTTGTATTCTTAAATACAATTTTTTGATTTTCAACAGGTTGCTTGTAATCCACATACTTACTAGAAAATTTGATACCAAGCCAATCTGTTGCTGGAATCCCTTCTATTTTTCCACCTGTTAGTGCATACACACCAAAAGTTCCAGCCATTGTGCATATAATCGAAATAATGGCAGTTATAATTTTTCTAAAATAATGATGCTTTTTTATAGTTTTATTTTTCAAAGTATAATTAATCCTATTTTGAACTCTTATAGGAATTTGCACATCATTTTTACTTACTGATACCAGTATATCTTCTATATTACTCATAATACCCTCCTTCATATTGATTTTTTAACTTTTCCTTTGCTCTAAACATTTTGCTTCTTACTGTACTTTCTTTCATTTTTAATATTTTTCCAATATCTTTTGTGGAATATCCTGAACAATAATATAATGTTAAAATCATTTTTTCATCTTCTTTTAAATCTCTAATTAATACATCAAATCCCATATTTTTAAATGTTTCTTCTTCACTTTTTATGTAATTCTCACATTCATTTTCGTCATATGATATAGGATTCTTTTTTCTTTTTCTATGGATATCATTACATTCATTAATTAAAATTCTTATAAGCCAAGTTTTAAATAATTTGTTATCCCTTAATTTCTTCAAATTTTTGTAACATGCCAAAATTGTTTCTTGGATTGCATCTGCAATATCTTCTTCATCTTTTAATTTGCTTTTTGCTATTAAATACATTTCCTTTTGAACTTTTAATATCAACTCATTAAAAGCTTGCTCATCATTCTTTTGGGCCCTTTCTACAAGTTCTTCCACTTCTATACCTCCATTCTTTAGTATGTCATACTTACACCTATTAGATGCTTTAAATTTTAATTTTGTTGCAATTTGGGGTCGGTGTTTTTTTTGACATGCTTGTCAAGAAAAACACCGACCCCAAATTATCACACATTTTTGTTCTTATACAGCTTTAGAGCGTCTTTCAGGCTTATTTTACTACCATAATTTAGTATAGCTTGTGAGTAAATTTTGATAGAAATTTTTGCAATTATTAGTATAGTAATTACCAAAATTATTAAAGAAATTGCAATTTCATTTTGACTTGCAATTCCCATCATCACTCTTAGCGGCATACAAAATGGTGATGATATAGGTATTATAGCTGCAATTTTATTTAATTCACTTGTTGGATTCATCATTGTAAAGTAAGCTAAATAGAATCCAATTACAGAAATTATTGCAATAGGACTATTTGCTGATTGTACATCTTCCGGCTTGCTTACTGTTGAGCCCACCAATGCATATAATAAAGCATATACTGCATATCCAAAAATAAAATATAATATCGTAATTATTGCTAAAAATGGTGTAAATGTAGAAAAGTCTATTAAACCATCTAACATTCCTTCTTCTAAGAACAATATTTTTGATATCATTGCCGTTGCAATTATAACTATAATTTGTAACAATCCCACTATTCCTATTCCGATTGTTTTTCCTAATACAATTGTCTTTGGAGTTGTAGATGTTACAAGTGTTTCTATTATTTTTGACGTTTTTTCTGTTGTTATTGCTGATGAAACTTGATATGCACAAAAATAGATTGCATAAAATAGTACTATTGAAATCATCATCATTGCAAATTGATTTCCATGTACTTCTTGTTCTTCAGTCTGTTTCATTTCAAAATTGAATTTTGGATTAATACTCTCTAATTGCTCTTGTGTCAATCCCAATTTTGAAATTTGCAAATTTGAATATATGCTTGTCAAAGCATTAACTATATCTTCTGGAACCTTGTCTATCATAGATAAATTTTTAACAATATATTCTATATTGATTTTTTCATCAACTTTGCTAATTACAATTGCATCACTTGCCTCGTCATTTGAAATTTTCTTTTTAATATCTTCAAATGTTAATTTATCATTAGAAATATTAAATTTATAACCTAAATCCATTTCATTTAAAGAACCTAATGTGCCTTCAAATACGTTCTCTGAGTCTACAATTAAGAAATTTTCTCCGCTTGACTCACTCTCATCACCCTTGATCATTTTTAAAATGTTAGGAATATTAAATCCTATTACTATAAGGCACAAAATGATTATATTAGAAATTATAAAAGATTTTCTTTGTATCATATCTTTTATTGTAAATTTTGCTACAACAAATAAATCTCTCATTTTATTCACCTACCTTTTCTATAAAAATGTCATTTAGAGTTGGCTTCTTTAATTCGAATTTATCAATCTCAATATTTTTATTTACTAGATTTTTTAATAAAGTATGTGCTATTTCTTCATTTTCGATTTTTATCTCATAATTATTATCTATGTTTTTCTCGATATTCAAATTTAAATCTTTGATTTCTGCTGTAATATCTTGTTTTGTATTAATAATTAATCTATTTGCTTTATATGCATCTTTTATTTCTTTCAAATTTCCTTTTAACACAGTTTTGCCTTTATTTACAATGACAACATCACTGCAAAATTCCTCAATTGATGTCATTTGATGACTTGACATTACAATATATTTGCCTTTTTCAACTAATTCTAGAATTACTTCTTTTAGCAATTCTGTATTAACTGGATCTAAACCACTAAATGGCTCGTCTAACACTATTAATTCTGGATCATTTAATATAGCTGTTATAAATTGAACTTTTTGTTGATTTCCTTTAGAAAGTTTCTCTGCTGTCATATTTTTATATTCTGATACTTTTAGCTTATCCATCCAATAATCAATTTCTTTACTTGCGTTTTCTTTTTTCATACCTTTTAATTCTGCAAAATATAATAATTGCTCGTAAATTTTAGACTTCGGATAAATTCCTCTTTCTTCTGGTAAATATCCAAAATTAACATTTTTCCTTTCTACTTTTTTACCATTCCATGTAATTTCGCCTGAATCCTTTTTTAGTATTCCAAGCATCATTCTTATTGTCGTTGATTTTCCTGCACCATTTGTTCCTAATAACCCAAATACTCCTGGTTTATTTATATCAAAACTGATATTATCTACTGCTAATTTTTCACCAAAATATTTACTTACTTTTTCTATTTTTAGCCCCATTTTTGTAATCCCCTTTTTATAAATTGATTTTATTCTATCATTCTTATATAAATTTGTCAAAACGCAAAAATAACAAAATAATACCGGGTGTTTTTTTGACACTCTTGTCAAAAAAATCCCCGATACAAAATTACCAAATTATTATTTTATCTCAATAGCTCCTACTCCACCATCAATGTCTATATATGTTTCTCCATGTCTATATTCGTTTCCATCTGTTGTTTCCTTGCCATCAATAGTAATAGAACCTATGCCTTTATTTACTTTAATTTTATAATTTTCAGTTCCATCAGTTAGGTTAAAGTTTATTTTTCCAACGCCTGCATTCACATCATTTCTACCTGTTAATTTTGCGTTCAAAGAAAAATCTCCAACTCCTGTATTTAATTTCAAATTATTCATAGCTCCAGATAAAATTTCAATTTTTCCAGCTCCACCATCGATTTCTGATTTGTTAGATACATTCAATTTTTTTATTACAACTTTTCCAGCACCCATATCAAAATCAAAATTTCTTGTTGCTAATTCTTCTATACTAATTTTTCCTGCTCCTGCATCTATCTTCACACTGTCCCAAAGCATATTTTCTGGCATATATAAGATAATTTGACTCGCATCGTTTCCTTTTGAAAACCAATTTTTTGTTTTATCTTTTATTGTCAATTGGCTTCCTTCTTGATTACATTTAACATTCAAATTATTAGTTTCTACTCTAAGCATTTCACCATTTTTTATTTCTAAATTTGATGCATTTAGTTCTATTTTTAATGTTGTAATATCTGTATTTCCTATTGTAGAATAGATCTCTTCTTGACTCTCTATTATTGGGGCATCTTTAGCAACCCCACTAAGCCAAGCCACTCCCCACAATATGCTTAATGCGACTGAAACAATATTAATTATTATAAATATAGCTAATGCTATTGCTAAATATTTTATTATTTTTTGAACTACATTCATTTTATATCAACTCCTCCAAATATACATGTTGAATTAATATAAATAGTGTGCTCACTTTCTTGGTTATGAACAGATTTGTCTGTTACCCCTCCAAATATTGGAGTTGATTTGATTTTTACTTTTACATTTGAAGGTACATATATTTCTACTCCTCCAAATATTGATTCTGCTTTTATAACTGTGTCTGAATTGATAATAGCTTGACGCAAGTCACATTTTACTCCTCCAAATACAGCTGTTAAATCAGCTCCTTTAAATTCTTCATTCTCAAAATTTGCATTTTGTTCTGAAAATGTTGCACAATATGAAGGTATATCTTTTTGACTTTTATTTATCTTACTTATTTCAGAATTTATTTTTCCATGGATTGAATCCTTAAAAATTATTGATACACCTATTATTACTAATGCTACTGGTACTACTAATTTCCATACCATTTCGAAGTTTAATAAGCCTTGACATGCTAATAATAAAGCTCCTCCAATAACTAATCCTATTACATTTCCTGTTTTATCACTATCATTAAATAATCCTATAAAACATGGTACTATAATGAATAATGTCCACCAACCATCAAAAAATATGTCTATATTTGTTATTCCTATTGCATTTCCTGCTAAAATTAATCCGACTACTATAAATGCTATTCCCCATAATATATTTTCAAATTTTTTCATTTTTAAATCTCCTTTATTTTACGTAGTAATGTCTAATTGGTTTTAGGTTATCATCTAATTCATAGCAAATTGGATTTCCTGTTTGAATTTCTAGTTTTACTATGTCTTCATCACTAATATCGTCAAGATATTTCATTAAACCTCTTAAACTGTTTCCATGTGCTGCTATTATTATATTTCTACCTTTTTCTAAATCTGGTTTTATGTCTGAATTCCAATATTCCATAACTCTTTTTATTGTATCTATTAAGTTTTCTGTTTTTGGTAATTCATCTTCTGTTAAGTCTTTGTATTTAGGGTCATTTCCTGGATATCTTGGATCTGTTACTTCTAATTCTGGTGGTCTTACATCTGAGCTTCTTCTCCAAAGCAATACTTGTTCATCACCGTATTTTTTTCTTGTTTCGTCTTTGTTTAAACCTTGTAAAGCTCCATAGTGTCTTTCATTAAGTCTCCAGCTTCTCTTAATTTCGATATTTTCTTCTCCCATTTCTTTTAAAATTAAGTCTAATGTATGTTCAGCTCTTTTTAAAACTGATGTATATGCTAAATCGAAATGATATCCTTTTTCTTTTAATACCTTTCCAGCTTCTTTAGCTTCTCTTACTCCTTGTTCAGATAATTCTACATCTGTCCATCCTGTAAACCTATTTTCTAGATTCCATTCGCTTTGTCCGTGTCTTACTAACACTAATTTTATCATAAAAATACCTCCTAATTTTAATCTAATGTGAATTATATTTCATATCGTAAAAAAAATCAACTTTCTTCTGCAACTTTTGTCTTTTTATCTCTCATCGTATTTATAATAACAATTACTGCACTAATTAAGATTAATGAATAGAAATTTATTCCTCTACTTAATAACATTGCACTACTTAGCATTGCTTCTGGAAATACATTTCTAAATATTCCTAAAAATCCACCTTCACTTACTCCAACTGCTCCCGGTGATGGAATTCCTGATACTGTTGCATATAACACAGCTTGTAATGTTAATACTTGCCATAAATTATATGTATTAAACCCTAATGCTCTATATACCCAATATGGTACACTGTAATACGCTAATAATTGTACTACTGTAGTCAAAACGGTTTTTAACATTAATTTTTTATGTTGTTTTACATATACCGCACTTTCTTGATAAGACGCTAATTCTTTTTCCATTTTTTCTTGTTTTTGTTCTATATTTTTAACTCTAAAAAATTTCAATGTTTTTAATGCAAAATTTATTAATCCTCTTGATAATTTTTTTGAAAATATTCCTATAATCAACAATGCTAATGCTGATGAATTTAATGTAATTCCTAATATAAATAAATATATCAATCCTGATTGCAACACATCAAAATGTATAATTGCACTTATAATTCCCATTGTTATTGTTACAATCTGAAAACTACAAAGTTGCATCATTAATGCTAATGTTGAATATGCAACTGGAATATCATCTTTATGCATATAATAAATTTCCATTGGTTGTCCACCACTTGCTGCTGGTGTTATAGAGCTAAAGAAAAATCCAATCAATGTGTATTTTATATTTTTTAAAAATGTTGATTTTTGCTTGAATTCCTTTAATACTCTTCCTATATTTATTGCCTCACACATGATGTATATAAACATTGCAATAATTCCAATAAATATATATCTTTTCTTTGCACCTGCTGCTGCATTTAATATTTGTGAAACATCTTGGTCTTTAAAAATCAATACAAATGTTAATACAATTAATAGAATAAATACAATTATATTCATTATTGTTTTTTTAGTTTTCTTAGTCTTTTCCATTTTTAACTCCTATCTTCTGTCTTTTTATCTATATTAGCAAAATTTCTTAAACTTTTCAATATTCTTTAACATATCTTCATAAAATATTAATTTTAAAATCCAACAATTTTGTTATATGTTTCTATTGCAAAATTGTCTGTCATTCCTGATATATAGTAAATGATAGCTTTGCAAAAATCTCTTTCATTTTTCATATCAAAAATAACATCATTTTTATTCGTATCATTTCGCTTTAAGTTCCAATAGTTTGATAGCCATTTTTCAAAGCTTTCAATTACTTCTGGATTAACTGATTTATCTTTTTTGCCATAATTGTTTTTGATTGTAGAATAAATCTCGTTTATAATTATATTAAAATATCTTGCAGATGGTTTTAATCTTTCTGCTTTGTAAATATATTTGTAATTAAATTCTTTTATTTCTTTCAACATCTTAAATGTACCTTCTGAAAAGCATAAACCTTTTTCAGGAGAAGAGTTTTCACATAAATCACCTATCAAATGATTTATTATTACTGTGTTATTTATTACTTCTTTTTGTTTTAAAATTTTATATAATTCTTCTAGTTTTTCATCTAAAATTCCTAAAGTAATTGCATCTTCTATGTCTCTACCTAGATAAGATATTTTGTCTGCAATTTTTACTACACATCCTTCCCAAGTATATGGTGCATATTGGTTTGGATATTCATAATCATATAAATTAATATATTCTTCTCTAGGTTTTAAACAATTTTCATCAATCTCGCCACAATGTGAAATTATTCCATCTCTTACAGCATAGGTTAAATTCAAATTTTGCCAGTTTTGATTCATGTCTTGCAATAATTCGATTTTGTCTACATATTCCATACCATTTCTTTCATGCCAAAAGGTTTCGCCAATTTCTTTTTGTGATATTTCTGATAATATTCTTTCTCCAGCATGGCCAAATGGGCTATGACCTATGTCATGCCCTGTGGCTATTGCTTTGGTTAGTTCTGTATTTAATCCAAAATATTTTGCAATTGTATAACTTACTGATTCGACATGCATTACATGTTCAATTCTTGTACATACATGATCATTTTCTGGAGAAAAGAATACTTGAGTTTTGTGTTTTAAACGTCTATATGCATTGCAATGTAATATTCTTGTGTAATCCCTTTCGAATTCTGAACGCATGTCATTTTCTCTTTTATAAATTTCTTTTTCTCTTTTGATTATTTTCTCCCAATTAGGGTTGTTAGGAGTTGCTGAATATTCCTTAAATTTACCTTCCATTTTTTCTCCTTCTTATGTATTAAAATAAATTTGTCTTAATTTTATTTATTAAATAATGGCTTCCTCCAAGACTTCTTCCATTTTCAACCATACTGATAACTAGCAATTGGTTGCTATCATTGTCTGAAGTGAAGCAGTCAAACCATCCTAGAACATCTGCTTCTGCATCTTTTGAACCTTTTAATTCTGCAGTTCCAGTTTTTCCAGCAATAGTTCTTCCTTGAACTCTCATGTCTTTAGCTGTTCCTTCTTGATTTTCTACAACTTGAATCAAGTCTTCTTTAATTGTATTTGCCGCTTCTTTTGTGAATGCTCCTTCAACTAAATATGATGATTCTGTTCCTTCTTCTAAATATGGTTTTATCATGTTTCCATCATTTGCAAATGCTGAATAAATTGAAGCCATATGTATTGGATTTACAAGTATTTCACCTTGACCATATCCACTATCTGCAAGAACTTTTTCATTAGAAATTTCTCCATTATTTGCATATTGTGATTTTATATTTCCTAATGTGAAGTCAATGTTTTCTCCAAATTTAATTTGCTTTAATCCACTTGTAAAACTCTTTGCACCTATTTGTAATGCTGCTTGTGCAAAATAAATATTATCTGAGTGAATCATAGCATTTTCTAGATTTTTAGGTCCACTATATGCTGTAAGAGTAGTGATATCATATTGACCCCAGCCATCTTTTTTCCAGCTTAAACCACTATAAGAAAATATATCACTTGTGCTTAGCTTTCCAGTTGTCAATCCCACTGCACCTGTTACTGCTTTAAATGTTGAACCTGGGCAATAACTTTGCAAATATCTTGTAAGCATTGGCTTATTCTCATTATTTTTAATAGAATTCCATTTTTCTGTACTTAATCCTAATGTAAAATCATTTGGGTCATATGATGGTGTACTAACTAATGCTAACAATGCTCCAGTATTTGGATGCATTACTACAAAAAATCCTGCATCATTTTTTAATTCATTATATAATTTTGACTGCATTGTTGAATCTATTGTTAATTTAATAGTTTCTCCATTTTGAACATCAATTTTTGCAATATCCTTTTTTCTCTTGCCATCTGAATCTTCAATATAAATTTCAAGTCCATCTTTTCCTTTTAGCCTTTCTTCATATTGTTTTTCTAATCCGGCTTTTCCTATAACACTCGTACTTGTATATCCTTTACCTCTATTAGCTTTTAATTCATCTGCTGTTATATTTTGAACATATCCAACTAAATGAGCTGCTGCCTCTCCTAATGGATAAACTCTCGATTTAGTACTTGTTATTTTAATTCCTGGTATTTGAAGCAATTGCTCTTTAAGTTCAATTGAGTCTACCTGAATCTTCTTAAGCGGTACAAATGTATCATCTTTTACCCAAGAAGCTGACAAAGTTTTATTGATAGAATCTGCAGTTGTTCCAAGTAAATTTGCAATTTTTTCTATATTTTCATCTTTGTTTTCTCCAAGCTTTCCTGGAACAATTCCAACAGAAGATACAGTACCAAGTCCAGCTAACATATTTCCATTTTTATCAACAATGCTGCCTCTTTCTGCAGAAATTGTTTTAATTCTAACTTTATCAGTACTACTTAAATTTGGGAATATTAAGCTTGATTTCCAGTTTAATTGATACCCTAATTCTTTATCTTTAATAACATTAGCTGTATTTTCAAATTCTATCTTTCCCGCTTCTGAATTCATTGATTGATTATATGAAATTACATATGTTTTAGAATTTTCTTCTGTTACATTAGTTATTTCAATTTTCATATCAGTCATATCAATGCCTTCATATATATTTTTATTTCTAGTTATAAAATCTTCCTTTGAAATTTGCTCTTTTGAATCATTTGTTAATAGCTTATACATTTCTTCATAATTTTGCTCATTAACATATCCAACATATTTTATCAATACATCTTCTGGCTTACTTGTATCTCTGGTCATTCTATATGCTATTACTCCACCAGCAACAGCAAACACTATTACTATTATTGTTACAACAATTCCTATTACAATTTTTTTATTCATATTCATCCACCTTTCTTTCTCTATTTAATCATATCTAATTATTTTTTTCAATATCTTTCATCCATTTGACTCTTTCTTCATGTAATTTGTTTCTAAATTGAATCCCATTTTCTATTTTATATCTATTTTTAATATATTCTCCATTAATTTCTTTTAAACATTCTTTGCCGATTTTTTCAAAATCAATATTTTCTGTATTCTTCTTTCTTCCTCCACTTGTTTTATCACTTATAACTATAATTTGAAGTCCATCTAATCCTAATAATGATTTATCTACTCTTTCTATAAATTCAACTTTTTTAGCTGGTTTCATTTTATAAAAAATTCCGCCTCTCATATGTTCTATACATGCTGTTTTGCCACATCTATTCCAAGCATTTGGTAGTCCAATCCTTTTTGAAAATTTTCTGACTAATTCCACTCCTCTTTCTTCATGTCCATAGTGATGAGGATACATCGCTTTTGGAGTTGTTCCTTTTCCTAAATCATGAACCAATGCTGAAAATCTAATTTCTAACTTTCTATTAAATTCATATTTTTCAGTTAAATTTGCAGCCATATCCAATACACACATAGTATGATTATATGCATCTCCTTCTGGATGATATTGTATAGGTTGTTCTACACCAATCAAAGCATTGATTTCTTTAAAATGAATTTCTAAAACTTTTGCTTCTTTTAAAACATTAAAAAATATTGATGGAGTTCTTGTATTCAATGCCTTTTTTAATTCTTCAAAAACTCTCTCTTTTGATAATGTGTTTAACTCGTTTTTTAATTCGTACATTTGCTCTAATGTAGCTTTTTCTACTTTGAAATTCAATTGTGCTGCAAATCTCGCTACTCTATATACTCTTAGAGGATCTTCTTTAAATGCCTCTGTTGTTGCTCTAATAATTTTATTTTTTATATCATTAATTCCGTTAAATGGATCTATTATCTTTCCTGTTAAAACCTCTTGTGCAATTGAATTTATTGTAATATCTCTTCTTGCTAAATCTTGTTCTATTGTTATTTGTGGATTTGTTTCAATTTTAAATTCAGTATGACCTTTTCCAATCTTAGTTTCAGTTCGTGCCATAGCAAATTCGCTTCCCTCTAAATCAAATACTTCAAAGGCCTTTCCTCTTATATTCGCTTGAGGAAATAGTTGTTTAAATTGTTCTGAATTTAATCCTACAACACAATAGTCTTTATCTTGTGCTTCTTTCCTAAGCAATTCATCTCTTACAGCTCCACCAACCAAATAAAGTTTTCCTCCACACTCTTTTATTTTATTAGCAATTTCTATAATATTCAAATTCACTTCCACCTCCATATGTAAAAAAAAGGACCGACCCCAATTACACATCTTTCAATTTTATTTTTCCTTCTAAATTTAACTTTCCCGCTCTTGTAATACTAGAATATCCATATTTCTGTTTTAACTCATCTACCACTTTATCAAGCTTTTCTTGTTTCTCATTCTGCTCATTATCAAAAAATGATAACTGTTTTTCATCCTTTTCAATAAGATTATCTACTCTCATTCCAATTAATCTTATTTGTGTCCCTTGCTTGTACATCTCATGTAAAAGCTCTTTTGCTACATTATAAATTTCTTTTGTACTCGATGTTGCTTCTAGCAATTTTCTTTGATGTGATGTATCTTCAAAGTTTTTAGTTCTTAGCTGAACATTTACAACATTTGCTAACATATTATATTTTCTTAATCTATACGTCACTTGTTCTGTTAATGCTAATAACACTTCTTCTAATTTTGCCATTTCACTTACATCTACTGGCAATGTTGTAGAATTTCCTATCCCTTTTGGCTTTTCAAATTGATAATGTACCTCTGAATTATCAATTCCATTTGCATATTCCCACATCATTGTGCCATGTTTTCCGAATTTCTTCGTTAATAATTCTTTATCTGTGTTTGCTAATTGTCCTATTGTTTTTATTCTCATATTATATAATTTTGGAATTGTTTTTCTTCCTAACATTAATAATTCTGATACTGACAATGGCCACATCTTTTGTGGAATTTCATCTTCAAATAAAGTATGCACTCTGTCTGGTTTTGTAAAATCTGATGCCATTTTGGCTAACAACTTATTATGAGCCACTCCAACATTTACTGTAAATTTTAATTCTTCTCTTACTCTTTTATTTATTTCATATCCTTTTTCTAATAAATTTGCTCCCATTAAACAATTTGTCATATCTAAAAAGCATTCGTCTATACTGAATCTTTCTATTTTATCCGTATATTGTAACAATAATTGATATAATTTATTCGAATTTTCTTTATATAATTTATAGTTCATTGGATATACTTGTAAATTGTGACACTTCATTCTGGCTTGATATAATGTTTCTCCTGTTGATATCCCAAAAATCTTGGCTTTTGGACTTTTAGCCAGTACTATTCCAGACCTCCTATTTTCATCCCCACCTATTACTGATGGAATTTCTCTTATGTCTATTTTACTCCCGTTTTTCAGCATTTCTACAGCTGTCCAACTTAAAAATGCATTATTAACATCTACATGTAATATTTGTCTTTCCATAATATCACCAACACAATTATAAAACAATTGTTCTTATTTGTCAATACAAATATAACAAAAAAAACAGGCATTTCTGCCTGTCTTTATTTTGCATAATCTACAACTCTTGTTTCTCTAATAACATTTACTTTGATTTGTCCTGGATAATCCATTTCTTCTTCAATTCTCTTAGATACATCTCTTGCAAGTAATGTCATTTGATCATCTGAAATTTTTTCTGGTTTTACGATAATTCTAACTTCACGACCAGCTTGAATTGCAAATGATTTTTCAACACCGTCAAATGAATCTGCAATAGCTTCAAGATTTTCTAATCTCTTTATGTATGCTTCTAATGTTTCTCTTCTTGCTCCTGGTCTTGATGCTGAGATTGCATCAGCAGCTTGTACTAATACAGCTTCTAATGTTTGTGGTTCAACATCTCCATGGTGAGCTTCTACAGCGTTTATTACAAGTGGATTTTCTTTAAATTTCTTTAAAATATCAACTCCGATTTGTACGTGTGTACCTTCCATATCATGGTCTAGTGCTTTTCCTATATCATGTAATAATCCTGCTCTACGTGCAAGTTTTGCATCTAATCCAAGTTCTTCAGCCATTATTCTTGCTAAGTTTGAAACTTCAATTGAATGGTTTAATACATTTTGTCCATAACTTGTTCTGTATTTTAATTTTCCTATTAATTTGATAAGTTCTGGATTTAAACCAATTACTCCTGTTTCTAATGCTGCTCTTTCTCCTTCAGATTTAATTGTTTCAGATAGCTCTTCTTTAGCCTTTTCAACCATTTCTTCTATTTTAGCTGGATGAATTCTACCATCATCAATTAATTTTTCAAGTGCTATTCTTGCAACTTCTCTTCTTAATGGATCAAAACCTGATAAGATTACTGCTTCTGGTGTATCATCTATTATCAAATCAATTCCAGTTAATGTTTCTAGTGCTTTTATGTTTCTTCCTTCTCTACCAATAATTCTTCCTTTAATATCATCTGATGGAAGTGGTACTATTGAAACTGTTGTTTCTGCAGAGTGATCTGCTGCACATTTTTGAATTGCATAACTTATTGTTTCTTTAGCATTTTTTGTAGCTTCCTCTTTGGCTTTTTGTTCTAAGTCTCTGATTAAAGCTGCTTTTTCAGCTGTTATATCTTCTTCTACCTTTTTTAACAACTGTGTTTTTGCTTCTTCTTGGCTTAAGTTTGCAATTTTTTGGAGAACTTCTACTTGTTCTGCCTTTAAATCCTCAATTTCATTTTCTCTTTCTTTTAGAGCTTGTTCATCACGTTCTAATTCTCTTTCTTTTTTCTCAAAATTATCTGAACGTCTTTCTAAGTTCTCTTCTTTTTGAATAATTCTACTTTCTTGTTTTTGAATTTCGCCTCTTCTTTCTTTAATCTCTTGATCTAACTCATTTCTAGCATTCATAATTTCTTCTTTTGCTTTGAAGATTTCTTCTTTCTTTAGATTTTCTGCGTCTATTTTTGCTAGTTCAACTAATCTTTTTGCTTCTTGTTCTGCACTTTCAATTTTAGATTCTGCAACTTTCTTTCTTATTACCATTCCAATAAAAATTCCAATTGCTAATGAGATTAAGACAGCGGCTACTATGATTAATGTTTGCATAATCATACACCTCTTTCTTATTTAATTTTCAATGTTCGAATAAATATATCTTTTTTCATTTTAATTTTTTATATATTTTTTCAACCTATTATATTTTATAATTATTATTGTAAACTGTCAAGAGATTTTGGCTAATTCACTATATATTTTTCAATGAAATCATTTTATCGTCAAATTTACTTATCATCTTTGCACATGAAACTAATTCTTTTGATGTCTTTTTGCTTACATTATGTTCTGTTTTATATTTAACTTTATGCTCAAAACTTGCCCAGAAATCCATTGCAAGTGTTCTAATTTGTATTTCGCATTTTACATATATTGTCTTTTGAGTCAATCTAACAGGTACTTCAACTACCATATGATAGCTAGAATATCCACTTGGTTTTGGATTTGTAACATAATCTTTTTCTTTTAATATATGAATATCTGGCATTTGTTTAATCAAATCTCTAATAAAAAATATATCATCTTTTAAAGTACATACTATTCTCATTCCTGCTACATCATTAATTTTTTCAATTAAATTCAAATATGTTTTGTCATATTTCTTCTTCTCCATTTTTTTAATTATACTCTTTGGCTCTTTTATTCTTGTGTCAATATGGTCTATTAAGTCATAATTATACATAATTTGAAATTCTTCTTTTATAATATTCATTTGTATATTTAATTGTTTTAATGCTGATTTGTAGAAAAACATCAGCTTATCAAAAGGCTCTTCTTTTACATCTAACTTTTCTTCTTTATTTTCCAAAAAATTTTCAATTATTATTAAATCATTTTCTCTCATAATAACAATCCTTTCCAATTTTTTCTATGCTATGATTTTATATGTATTTTGTTATGAAATTATTCCTTAATTGTGTTTTTTGTGTGAAATAAATTCATTTGCACCATTTACATTATGTAACTTGTATGATATAATGTTATTGTATAAGTAAACCACTTTTGTGGAAAAGGAGTTATATAAAATGAATACTGAAATTGCAAAACTTATTTCTCGGCACTGTTCTAGTAAGGAAACATATGAAAAATATGTTGATGTAATGCAAAAAGTAGAGGCAGTTTATAATCCTGATGCTAATTTGCAAGAAATTTTAGACTGCAAACAATCCTTTGAAGACGCACTACAACTTATTGGGCAATGCAAAGGAATTTACTCACAGTATCCTCATAATTCTCATCAAATCTTAAATGAAGCATTTTACTTGCTTTCACAAGCAAGAATCAATCGGAAAGAGTTTTATCAAAAACTTTCTCAAATTGATGAAGCTCTCGAAGTTCATCGTAATTCTCTTTACGAGGAACTTAACAAAACTGGCATTCAGCTTAATAAAGAATTTGAAGCTTTTATTGCTTCTCAAGAGGAAAGCGAAAAACTTTCCCCTCTTGTAGTCAATATTTTATCTACAATAGAGGTTAAGGATATTATCATGCATTTCCTGACAGGTGATTTTTAACTCTAAGACGGAGAGCCTAACTAGGTTCTCTGTTTTTTATTTTTTCTTCTTGAAATTTATATTTTTAATTGATATAATGCAATAAAATAATAAGGAGGTAATTTATATGTCAACACCACATAATGAAGCAAATTTAGGCGATATTGCTAAAACTGTAATAATGCCTGGTGACCCACTTCGTGCCAAATATATTGCTGAAAATTTTTTAGATAACTACAAATTAGTTAATTCTGTTAGAGGAATGTATGCCTTTACAGGAAATTACAAAGGAAAAGAAATTACTGTTATGGCTTCTGGTATGGGAATGCCAAGCATGGGAATTTATTCTTATGAATTATACAAATTCTATGGAGTAGAAAATATTATACGTATAGGTTCTTGTGGAGCTTATAGACCTGACTTAAAACTATTTGATATAGTGCTTTCTGAAAATGTATTTTCTGAAGGAAATTTTGCTTTAACTTTAAATAACGAAAATTGTCATATTGTTTCAAGTAACAAAGATTTAAATGATGTTATAAAATCAACAGCTAACCAAACTAATATAAATATTTTATATGGAAACACTGTTTGCACTGATTGTTTTGACGTTTACATGACTGATGTTAATCAATTCTTAACAAGAATACCAGAAAATTTCAATCCAGCAGCTGCTGAGATGGAGGCTTTTGCTTTATTCTACGTTGCTAAAGTTTTAAATAAAAAAGCTGCATGTTTAATGAGTGTAGTAGATTCTAAATATATTAAAGAAATTGCAACTCCTGAAGAACGTCAAACTGGTCTTAATAATATGATAAAACTTGCTTTAGAAAGTGCTGTATTATTATAAAACTTTAAAAGACTTACCTTTTCTGGTAAGCCTTTTTTGTTATATTCTTTTTATTTCTACATCTTATCAGGCATTTCTATTCCCAACAACTTGCAACCTGTTTTCAAAATACTTCCAACAGCATATGTCAAATAAACACGTGCATTTTGAAGCTCTTTATCATCAACAATAATCTTATTTTCATTATAAAAATTACTATAAGCTTTAGCAACATCAATCAAATACCTAGACAATATATATGGTTCATTTTTGTCAGTAACTTGAATTAATGTATCTTCGAATTGATAAATCAATTTCACTATTTTACTTGATGCATCATCTAATAATTTTTCAACATTTACTTCTTTTATATCAGGAACTCCTCCAGCTTTTTCAATTACACTCTTTGTACGAACATAAGTATATTGAACATATGGGCCTGTTTCTCCTTGAAAATTAAGGATTGTATCCCAATCAAAGATTTCATCTTTGATACGACTATTAGATAAATCATTGAAAATTATAGCTCCGACCCCAACTTTGCGTGCCACATCTTCTTTATTTTCAAGATCTGGATTTTTTTCTTCAATTATAGCCTTTGCTCTTGAAATAGATTCATTAAGCAAATCACTTAATTTGATGCTTGTACCTTCTCTTGTAGACATTTTTCCAGTTGGCAATAATACCATTCCAAATGATACATGTTCTAGTCCTTTAGTATATTTCTCGTCTAAGCCTAATAATTTAGCCACTTCAAAGATTTGTTTAAAGTGTAATACTTGTTCATATGATGTAACATATAATGCTTTGTCAAAATCATATGTTCTAGCTCTATATAAAATTGCTGCTAAATCTCTTGTAGCATATGTTGAAGAACCATTGCTCTTTTCTATTATACATGGTGTATTTATTCCTTTATCTTCTAAATCAATTATTTTAGCACCTTGTGACTCTACTAGCTTTCCTGATTTTTCTAATATGTCCACTACTTCTTGCATTTTATCAGAATAGAATGCTTCACCATTCCAAGAATCAAATTTGCTTCCTAATAAATCATAAACTTTTTTAAATTCCTTCAAACTTACTTCTCTGAATTTCTTCCATAGTTCAACACAATATGGATCTCCATCTTCTAATTTTTTGAAGTTATTTCTACAATTTTCTAAGATTTTTTCATCTTCTTTACAAGCATTGTTTATTCTAATATAAATTTTAGTTAATTCATCAATTGGATTTTCGTCTAAATTATATTCACTGCCCCAAAGCTTATATCCTTCAATTAGTTTTCCAAATTGTGTTCCATAATCTCCTAAATGATTTATTCCTGTAACATTATATCCTAAATATTTATAAATATTATATAATGCTGCTCCTATTACTGTTGAACGCAAATGCCCAATATGGAATGGTTTTGCAATATTAGGTGCAGAATAATCTATTACTATATTTTTTTCTTTCCCTATTGAAGATTTACCATATTGTTCATCTTTGCTGATTTCTTCTAAAACTTCTTTGGCTAATAATTCTTTATTTACAAAAAAGTTCAAATATCCACCAACTACTTCGATTTTAACAATTTGTGATTCATCAACTTTAATTTGGCTTTTTATTTCTTCTGCAATAACAGGTGGAGCTTTTCTTAATGTTTTTGCTAATTTAAAACAAGGAAATGCATAATCTCCATTGTCAGCTCCTTTTGGCTTTTCGATTGACATTTCTATTTCATTAGTTTCAATATTTAATACTTTTGCTATTGATTCTGCTATTATTTTCTTAAAATCTACCATATTACTCCTCCTTCTATATTATAGTTGATTAACTTCCATTCCTTCTTTTGTGTCTTTTACTGCATATCCTTTTTCAGAAATCAAATCTCTTAATCTATCTGATTCCGCCCAATTTTTTTCTTCTCTTGCTTTTTTACGTTGTTCCACTAATTCTAATATTTCTTCCGGAATTGCTTCTTGTTCTTTCTTTTCTGTTATCTTAATTCCAAGTACTGTATCAAATTTTTCTAATAATTTTGCTATTTTAGGTGATTTATCTGCATATTTTACAGCTTCCCATACTACACTCATTGCAAGTGGCATATTTAAATCATCATTAATTGCTTGGTGAAATCTATTTTCCATATCATTAATTATTTCATCTGACACTTCAGCATTTCCTGCAAAATGCTTTTGATATCCATCTCTTAGCCTATCTAAAGCAACTGAAGCAGATTCTATTCCTTCCCAAGTAAAATTCAATTTTCCTCTATAATGGCATGAGAAATTAAATAATCTGTATACTAATGGATCATATCCTCTATTTATGATATCATCTAATAAATATACATTTCCTAAGCTTTTTGACATCTTTCCACCATTTATTAAAAGATATTCCCCATGCATCCAATAATGTGCTGGAATCTTTCCACATGCCCCTTTGCTTTGAGCAATTTCATTTTCATGATGTGTTGGTATTAAATCAATTCCTCCTGTATGAATATCAAATACTTCTCCTAAATATTTTGTACTCATTGCTGAACATTCAATATGCCATCCTGGATAGCTTGGTCCCCATGGACTATCCCACTTCATCAAATGATTTTCTGGCGCTTTTATCCAAAGAGCAAAATCATATGGATTTCTTTTTTCTGGATCAACTTCTACTCTTGCTCCTGCCTTTTGTTCTCTTAAATTTACACCTGATAATATTCCATATTCATCTAATTTTGAAACATCAAAATAAATTGCTGTTGAAGTTTCATATGCATATCCTCTTTCCATTATTTTTTGTACTAATTCTAACATTTCTTTGATATGGTCTGTTGCCTTACATACAATTTCTGGTGTTTCTATATTTAATCTTTCTAAATCTCTAAAAAATAATTTTGTATAATATTCTGCAATTTGTAATGGTGTTTTATGCTCTTCTCTTGCAGATTTTATCATTTTGTCTTCGCCTTCATCGCCATCTGATACAAGATGTCCAACATCTGTTATATTCATTGCATGTTTTAATTCATAACCATTATAACGTAATACTCTTCTTAAAGTATCTTGAAATAAGTTTGTTCTCATATTTCCTATTGTTGCATCTTTATATACTGTTGGACCACATGAATACATTCTTACTTTTCCTTTTTCTATTGGTATGAATAATTCTTTCTTTTTAGTCAATGTATTATAAAAATATATGTCCATTAATCTCACTCCTTTATATGTAAAATTAGTTTGGAGGAAAACTATAAAATATAATTTTCCTTCAAACTTCTATTGTGTTGTATTTCCACCATTTGTTGTGTTTCCGCCTGTTGTAGTATTCCCACCTGTGGTATTTCCACCACCAGTAGTGTTTCCGCCTGTTGTATTACCTCCTGTTGTAGCATTTCCAGTCGTATTACTTCCAGAATTTGGTTTTGCCGTATTATTTGAATCTGGCTTTTTCTCTGTATCATCTTTTGGCTTTTCTTCTACTGGCTTTTTAACTTCCTCAACTTTCTTATGTATTGTACAATATTCAGTCGGTGCACTAGTTGTAGTAGTATTAATTCCTGGTGTTGTCCATAATCCTAATCTTTCTTTTTCAACAACATAGTTTGCTGATCTTGTTTCTCTAGTTGATGCTGGGCAAAATTCATTTGCTAATTTTCCTGATTCTGTACAAATTGTATATTGATTTTGATGTGCATCACAAGTATCTGGTAAATGATCCTTTACAAATATTTCTGAATAAGTATTTGAGCATTTATTTGTTGCAAGAAGTCCACTTGTTCTACATACTTTTGCATGAACAATATTATCCGGTTCTTCAAATAATGAATCTTCTTTATCTTTATGTATTTGTTTCATAATTCCAGAGAATAATTGTCCTGCAGGATTTGTACCAGGGAAGCTTATTCTTTCAGGATCATCAAATCCATACCAAGCAGCACATGCATAATAATTTGTAAATCCACAAAGCCATCTATCTTTTGATGAGTTTGTTGTTCCTGTTTTAGCAGCTACATCAATTCCTGTTAATCCACAATAAGTAGCTGTTCCTGCATAACCATCAGCACCTTCTACAACAGATAACATTACACTTTTTACAATATATGCTGTTTCTGCAGAACATACTTTTTCTGTAGTTTGACCTGGTTCTAATACTACTTTTCCATTTGAATCTTCTACTTTAGTATAGAATGTTGGTTCTATATATGTTCCATCATTTGCTACTGTTGCATATGCTGCAGCCATTTCTAACGGGCTTACTCCGTATGTCATACCACCAATAGCTAATGCTAAGTTTTCATCATTATGCTCTTTATTTTCTTTTGCTGTTACTAATGATGAAATTCCCATCTTTCTCATATATTCTATTGATTTTTGTGGTGTTAATTCTGCCATAATTTTTACAAATGGTATATTTTGTGATGTTGTTACTGCTGTTCTTACAGTTCTTAAACCTGTAAATTTATTGTAGTTTTGAGGTTCATAGTCTTTTCCAAACGTTGTAGCTAAATCTGCATATATTGTTGCTGGAGTTACAATTCCTTCTTCTACACCTGGCAATACATCTGCCAATGGTTTAATAGATGAACCTGTTTGTCTTAATGACTTTATTCTGTTCAATCCTCTTGAAGTTGTTTTTTCTCCTAATTGTCCAACAGCTCCAACTACATATCCTGTTTTAGGATCTATAACTACTGCAGCACCTTGTGCTAATACTGCTGAACCGTCTTCATTTGTATTCTTTTTAGATTTTAGATCATATTTACTCTTTTTAGCTTCTTCTTCCATTATAGTTTGAACTGAAGAATCTTGAGTTGAATATATTTTTAATCCACTACTATATAAATAAGTTGTTGCCGCATCTTTTGAAATTTCTTTTTCTTCCATTATTTGAGCAATTAATTGGTCTATTAACGCATCTGTATGTGAAGAATATACATTTCCTTTTGCTCCATTTTCAAAATTAAATCCTGCATCTACCTCTGCAACAGCAGCATCATATTCTTCTTGATTTATATACTCTAATTTTTTCATTTGTGATAAAACTGTTTTAGTTCTTTTATTTATCTTTTCTGTCGGGTCACTTCCAAAATATGGATTATACCTATTTGGTGAATGGTTAATTCCTGCTAAGAATGCACATTGTGCTATACTTAAATCTTTTGCTGATTTATTGAAATAGTATTCTGAAGCTATTTCAACACCTCTATTATCTTGATTTTTTCCACCGATAAATATCAAGTTCAAATATAGTTCTAATATTTGGTCTTTTGATAACTCATTTTCTACTTGATATGCTTTTGCCCATTCTTTTAATTTTCTAATTACACCATCTATTCCACTACTTTCTTTGTCTTGTGTAATATTTTTTACTAATTGTTGTGTTATTGTACTTCCACCACCAGCTGTTGATTTTCCACCATGTGTTATAAATGATAATATTGCTGCACCTGTTCTTTTTATATCTACTCCATGATGTTTTTCAAATCTCTCGTCTTCTATCGCTATATACGCTTTTGGAAGATATGGTGACATTTCTTCTAATGTTATAATTTTTCTGTTTTCATCACCAGTTAATTCTGCTATTACATTTTCATCAGTGTCATAAATTACTGAATTTTGTTTTAATACTAATTCAGATAAATTAATTTTTAAATCATCTCCCCATAATCCATATAATAGCCCTATTGTGACACCTGATCCAACTACTACAATAATTACTAATGCAATTAAAATAATTTTTAATGCTAATGCTAATTTAGGATGTTTATATTTTAGTTTCATTTTTGTATCTTTTCTTTTAGCTTTAGCACTTTTATTTCCTTTTTTAGTTTTTTCCAATGCTGTTGAACTTTTGCTATGTTTGTTTGATTTTCTTTTATTTTTTCCCATTTATAAATCCTCCGTATTTTTTGGAATCTACTCAAAATATTATAATACATTTTGCCAAAAAAGGAAAGTATTTTAAGAAAATCTTTCGATTTTTCCATTTATTCCATATATTTCTTGCACCAAAACCTTGTATTTTCCTATTTTTGCGCGAATATTATCAAATGTATCTTTCATATATAAAAACGCTTCCAATAATTCTTTAGTTTCAAATTTATTCATATTTGTTCTCCAGATTATCTCTTCTCTGCCTACTTCTATTTCATAGTTATTGACATTTATACCATTAAACCTTTTATTGTAAATTATCATGTCTCCTTCCAAATTTAAAATTACTGCATTTTCATTTATTTTATATTTGTTTAACACCTCTTTGTTAAAATCCATATTTAATATTAGTTGTGCTTTGGCTAAACTCTTTTTTTGATTATTAGAAACTAAAATTAAAATTCCATATTCATCATATAACTCTTTTTCAATTTTTCTTAATTTACTTGAATGATTTGTAACTACTGTGACCCTTTTATACTGTTTGGCTAATGTCTTTATAATCTGTATGCATGAGTCTGTAATTTCATTTGTAGTTATTGCTAATTCAGTTTCTTCTTTTTTTTGATTTTTCTGTTTTAAAATAAATTCTAATATTTCATAGGTTAAATATTTTTCTAGCCATCTGCCATCAAATATGCGTATATTAGCTGAGTTTAATTTATTTATTAATTGTTTGTTTGCTTTTAATTCTTTACTTAAAACTACCGCATTAATTTCGGCTTTCGCTATTTTTGAAACCACTTTCTTTATATTTTTTTCTTTTTCTAAATTAGCATATATTTTACAATTATCTTGTTCAATTTTTAGTTTTTGAAACATAAAGTTTGGCTTATCCACCTTTTCTAAATATAAAGTTTTTATCATAATCACCTCAATTGAATTTATGATAAATCTTTATTAATTATGCAAAAAGCCTGAAACCTTTTTTTGTTTCAGACTTTTACTATTTTATTCGCTTGCATTAGCAAGTCCTTCTTTAATTATTGCCCAAACATTAGATGTTTCCATATCTTTTCTCCAGCCAGAAGTTCCTCCTAATTTATATTTTGCAACTAATGCAACTTTTTCTTTTATTGAAGCTCCATCTTCAATCCACATTTTTATTGTATTTTTTCCTGATGCATATTCGATGTAATATTGTTTTAAATCATCATCCCATTGTTTTTCAACATTATTAGGAATTTTAATATTCATCATTGATACAGTACTTCTATCCTTAATTGTTCCATCTGCTGCAACTGTCCATTGTCTTGTGTAGAATGGCATTCCTAAAATTATTTTTTCTGTATCTACTTCATCATATTGAATTATTTTTTGTAAACTTTTTTCAACCCAATTAAGTCCCGCTGTTGTTCCTGGTTTTGCACTTGATGTTCCATATTGGTCATATCCCATAAATACCAAGTAATCTGCTACATCTCCAATTACATTTCTGTTATAACATAAAGACCAATTTGGATCTCCATCTGGAGCTGTTACATCTACAGATAAAACGATTCCCATTTCTTGCATACGTGGTGCAAGTTCTATTATAAATCTTGAAAATTTATCTTTATCTGCTTGGTACATATTTTCAAAATCTATATTTATACCATCAATTTCATATTGTGCACATTTTTCTACTATGCTTTGTATTAATTCTTGTCTTTTACTATAACTATTCAATATTGTTGAGGTAACTTTTATTCCAGCATCTGAATTTGAAATCATTGGCCATATTTTGTATCCATTTGAATGTGCCCATTCAATATATGTTTTTCCTGCCTCTCCAACATTTTCTTTTAATGTTCCATCTGTTTTATCTAAATAGAAGAATAGTGGTGATACTACATTTACTCCATCAACTACTTGTCCAGTTCTATCTGGTGCCTTTACATATTGTGAGAAATAATCCCAAAACATGTTTACTTTTCCATCTATTTGTTTTTTCTTTTCTACTGCTTGTCTTGTTGTTATTATTTCATTTAATTTACTTGTCTTTACATATCCAATTTTTCCATTTGATGTTCTTACTTTTGTCCATCCTTTTTCAGATGTTGCTCCATTATTTTTTATTACAATTAAACTTGCATTATCTTCAACTTTATCTACTGTTCTAGAAAAACTTTCTCTTTTTGATTTTACTGAAAGTTTTGATTTTGTAGTTGCCTTTAATTGTTCTCTTTCTAATGAATCTATTGTTATTACTTTTGTTGATTCTATGTTGTTAATTTCAATATTATATACATCTGTCATTTCACTTATTGGTATGTAAACAACATCATTTTCTTTTATTGCATGTGCATTGATTTTCTTTGTCGAACCATTTAATGTTAGCTTGTTTGCTTCAAATCCTATGCTTGCAATTTTATCATTATATGTTGTTACTATTTCGTTTATTTCATCTTCTATATAGATATACTTGTCAAAAAAATTCTTTATATCATCCATTGAAATATAAATATCATCATTCTCAATTTTCACTTCATATTTAAGTCTTTGAGTTACATTTGTATTATTTATAATTAAACTAATTGAATCATCTGTTTTTTCTTTCATAAAATCTTGTGATTTTAACAATATTAGAATGATTGCTATTAATACTAATACTACTATAAAAATTCTTTTTATTATATTACCTTTTGAACCTAATTCTTTCATTTGTTTTTTCTCCTTGCTTTTTTGTTTTATTATATTATACACTACAAAAAATAGCAAGATTTTTCTTGCTATTTTTTATTAATATTTTTTATTTCTACATTTTTCTAAATACACCAGCAACTTTTCCTAATATTTTACAATCTGGTACTATTATTGGGTCCATTGTATGATTCTCTGGTTGTAAACGAATATGATCTTTTTCCTTATAAAATGTCTTTACAGTTGCTTCATCTCCTATTAATGCAACTACTATTTCTCCATTATTAGCATCATTTTGTTTTTTTACAAGAATATAGTCTCCATCTAATATTCCTGCTTCTATCATACTTTCTCCTCTTACAGTTAACATGAAACTTTCACTATTACCAACAAAATCAATTGGAATTGGAAATGTATCTGTTACATTTTCTACTGCAAGAATTGGTAAACCAGCTGTAATTTTTCCTATAACTGGTACATCTACCATTTCTCTTTGAGTATAGAACTCTTTATTTTGCTTTGTAATAGGTTGACCATCTGTTCCTTTAATTACTTTTAATGTTCTTCCTTTTTTATCTTCTTTTTTTATATATCCTTGTTTTTCTAACTTTGCTAAATATGCATGAACTGTAGCTGTTGAGCTTAATCCGATTGCTTTTCCTATTTCTCTTACTGATGGTGGATAACCATTTTCAATAACTTGGTTTTCAATAAATTTTAATATTGCTTTTTCTTTTCTGCTTGTTTCGGCTCTAGTCCCCATTTACATCACTTCTCCTTTTCTATTATGTTTTTATAATATCACAACAAAAAAGAAATGTCAAACAAATTTTTGACATTTCTTAAATTTTAATGTTTATTTTTTTATTTTACGTATTTCATATTTTATAATTCCTGCAGGTGCATTAACTTCTACTGTAGCTCCCTTTTTAGCTCCTAATAATGCTTTACCTATTGGTGATTCATTTGATATTTTATTTTCTGCAAGATTTACTTCTGTTGAACCAACTATAGTATATTCTACTTCCTCATCAAATTCAATATCATATAATGTTACTGTATTACCTATTTGAACAGTTTTTGTATCTATATCTTTTTCATCTATGATTTTAGCATATCTAACTTTATTTTCTAATTCTGCTATTTTTGCCTCATTTTCTGCTTGCGCATTTTTTGCTTCATCATATTCTGAATTTTCAGATAAATCTCCAAATCCTAAAGCAACCTTTATTCTATCTGCTATTTCAGATCTTTTTTCTGTTCTTAAATATTCTAATTCTTTCTCAATTTTGTCAAATCCTTCTTGTGTTAGTATTACTTCTTTTTCCTCCATAATTGCATTCCTCCTTAAAACCATTGCTGGTATATAGCATTAAAGAGCGACTTTTTAAAGTCGCTTTTATATTAACATTTAGTATGATACTTCACTTTTTTAATTTTGTCAAGTATTTTCTAATCTTTTAATAAATCTTTACCATTTTTTAAATAATCAACACCTGAAAATATCGTTGCAACAACTGATATTACTAACATTACTGCTGATATTATATTTATAACAAATTGACCTGTTGTCATATAAATTGATGCAGAGTTTGCAACTGCACTTGCTTCATCTGAAACTCTAAAAATAAATTGTCCAAATGAAAATTTATCTAAGAAGCAAAAGATTATAGCAATCATTTGAGTTACTGTTTTTAATTTTCCCCAAATAGATGCTGCAATTACTTTTCCACCTTTTTCTACTGCAACTAATCTATATCCAGAAACAATAAATTCTCTTGCTAACACTATAATTGGTATCCAAGATGGAATTTTACCATATTCTACTAGTATTACAAGTGCAGACAATACTAATATTTTGTCTGCAAGTGGGTCTAAAAATTTTCCGAATGTTGTTACTTCATTTCTACTTCTTGCAATATATCCATCTAATTTATCTGTAATTGATGCTATTATAAATATAATATTCATAATCCAGAAAGCAGATGATATTCCAAGAAATGTTCCTGGTATCCCAATTAAATTATCTATAATTGGGATAGCCATAATTACTGGAACTAATATAATTCTAAATATTGTTAATTTATTTGCTAAATTCATTTTCATGATAATAACTCCTTATTTGCTTAATAATTCTACTGCTTTTTGTAATTGAGTGTCTTCTTCATCTTTTACTAATAATATATTTGTTACAGACTCTGGTAATTCTACTTTTTCATCCGGTTCTATTCCTACACCATTAATTTTTGTTCTATTTGGTGTATAATATTCTTCAACTGTAACTTTTAATCCAGAACCATCTTTAAGAGATAATAATTGTTGTATTACACCTTTTCCATATGTTGTTGTTCCAACAATTGTAGCCTCTCCTAAGTCTTTTAATGCTCCTGCCAAAATTTCTGATGAACTTGCTGAATTTTTATTTACAAGTACAACAATTGGCATATCCATAAGAACATCTTCTTTTGATTTTTCTATTTTTTCTTTTTTGTCTTTATCAACTGTTATTAATAAATCTTTTCCTTTTGGTACTATATAATCAGCTATTTGTAAAGCTTCATCAACCAAACCGCCACCATTATTTCTTAAATCTATAATTAATGATGTTATTCCTTGAGCTTTTAGTTCTTCAAATTTAGCTTTAAAATTACTTGCTGTATCTTCATCAAAACTACTTACTTCTAAATATCCTATATTATTGTCTAATTTCTTTGAAATTACAGGATTTGTTGTAATTTTCTTTCTAGTAATTTCGAATCTTTTTACTTCTTGATTTCTTAAAATTTCAAGTGTTACAGTTGAACCTTCTTCACCTTTTATGCTATTTGCAGCTGCAGTCATATCATCTCCTGTATACTCAACACCATTTATGCTCTTTATTACATCTCCAGGTAAAATTCCTGCTTCTTCAGCTGGACTATATTTTATTGGAGTTAAAACAACAATAGTATTGTTTTCAGTATTCTTAGCCATATAAATACCAATTCCAACATAATTTCCCATTAAGTTTTGTTTATATTCTTCCATTTTAGCTTTAGGAATATATTCTGTATATGGATCTCCTAAAGATGAAACATAGCCTTCTATTGCTCCTTCTTCAGCCTTTTCTTCATCAATATCATTTAAATAATATTGTTTTAATATCTTTTTTATGTAATTTATTGAAGTTGATACATTATTATCTGATGATGTATTAAATAATGATGATATAGAATTATTGTTATTTCCTAAATCATATTTTCTTCCTATATATACTGTTGTTAAAATAGCTGTTATAAATGCTGTTAATATGACTAGCATTATTCCATTATAAATTCTTTGTTTTTTAAAATACTTTTCTTCTTCCATTTTCACTTGCAAGATCTACTTGCTTCCTCCTATATAAATTTATTATGGCAAATATTTCATTGGATTTACACAATTTGAATACCTGTAACCAGGTGTCCTTATTTCAAAATGTAAATGTGGTCCAGTAACATTTCCTGTACGCCCAGATAACATTATTGGATCTCCTTTTGAAACTTTTTGTCCAACACTTACTTGAACTTTTGAACCATGAGCATAAAAACTATATACATTATTTCCATGATATATCTCAACAAAATTTCCATATGCAGAACTATAACCTGTATCAAATACTTGACCATTTCCTACAGAATATACTTGTGTTCCTGTTGAAACAGGGAAATCTACTCCTGTGTGGTGACCTGAACTCCAATATTTCCCAGATGCCCCATATTTTGTTCCAATTGTATTATTTTTTACAGGCCATCCGAATCCAGTAGAACTATTTGTACCACTACTATTGTTTGTATTATTATTCTTTCTTTGTTGTTCATCATATTCTCTTTGCATTTGTTCTATCTTTTTACTAACTGTTTTCTCATGTGCTTGTAATTCTTCAATCTCTTTCTGAGTTTGTTTTTCTTCTTCTGTTAATTTTGCAACTTGTGTTTCTTTATCTTTTTTTAGTGTCTTTAACTCATTTGATTTACTTTCTTTTTCTGCCAATGAATTATCTAAATCTTTTTTATTTTCTTCTAATGCACTTTTTTCACTTTCAATTTGTTCTTTTTGTACTTTTGTTTCTTGCATTAATTTTTTATCATATGATACCAATTCAGATGCAGCATAATATTTGGCTAAGAACTCTGTCATATTTGATGCTGTTAAAAATGTCTCTAAATAGCCTGTTTTTGGTGATTTATACATCTTTAGCATTCTTTCATCTAATAGTTCCATTTGTTTATTATATTCATCTTCTTTAGAAGTTATATCTTTTTCTTTTTGTGCTATTTGTGTTTTTAGTTCATCTATTTTACTCTGTAAATTGTCTACTTCATCTTCAGCAGTATCTATTTTACTCATTAAACTTTCTACTGATTTCATTGCTTCTGATTTTTGTGCTTCTATTTCTTTTTGCCTTTCTTTTGCATCTTCAATTTGTGTGTTTATCTGTGATTTCTCTTTTTCTAATTGTTTTTGAGTCGTCGCATCTACACTAATTGTCTGAAATACAAGTGCAACCGATATTGTGATTCCAAAAATTTTAGCTAATGTTTTTTTCATTTTTTCTCATCCTCTCTATATTATATTTTATTCTTTAGCTATTATTTGTTTCTTCTGCTTTTTTCTCTTCTAACTTTTTGTTAAAATCATCTGATAATAGATAATCCAATGGATTTACTGTTTGACCATTTATTCTAATCTCAAAATGTGCATGTGGTCCTGTTGAATATCCTGTTGAACCTACTTTTAAAACTTCTGTACCAGCACTTACTGTTTGTCCAACTTCTACCATTATTTCACTGCCATGTGCATATAAGGTTTGAACACCTCCTCCATGGTCTATAATGACCATATTACCATATGCTGGACTAAATGTTGCTTTTACAACAATTCCATTTGCAGCAGCCACAAAGCTTGAACCATATGTTGCTCCAATGTCAACTCCTGTATGCAATTTATATGCTCCAGTAACAGGATGAACTCTCATTCCATACTCAGAAGTTATTGTCTTATATCCAGGTGCAGGCCATATCATTGCACCTCCAATATAATCTTTACTTATACTATTTAATGCCAACAGTTTTATTTCTGCTTCAATTTCTGATGCTTGTCTATTATATTCATCTATTTGTGATTGCAATTCCTGTTCTTCTGTTGATAATTTACTTATATAATATTCACGCATTTTTTTAGTATTTGCCAATACTTGTTTTTTCTTTTGTTGTGATTGCTTACTAGTTATTATTTGTTGCTTTTTTTCTGCTAAAATTTTCTTTGTTGTTTCAATTTCAGCCTTCTGCTTTTTTACAGTTTCCATTAAACCTCTATCAGCTTTTGTTACTTCTTGTATAGCATAATAAGTTGATAAGAAATCTGTAATACTCTTTGCTTCTAATAAAATTTGTAAAGTCTGAAACTTTGGTGTAGCATACAATTTTAACATTCTAGAATCAACAAGTTCTTGAATTTTATCATATTGCTCTTGTGTATTTTTTAATTTTGTTTCATTTTCATCTATTTGTTTTGATAAATCATCAACCTGTGTATCTATTACATTTAGTTCTTCCTGTGATTGTGCTATTTGAGTATCTAACTCTTGTAATTGTTGCATATTTTCAGATAGCTGTCCCTGAACTGCTTGTAACCTATTATTAGATTCTGTCAATGATTCTGTAATTGTATTTGATTTTTCTTGTAAGTCTTTAATGTCCTCTGCTGATACGCAAATACATATACTACTAATCAAAACAAAAATTGTTAATATTATTATACATTTGCGCATTTAACATATCCTTTCTGTACTATACTTCCAAATATTTTCTCATAGAAATTCCGCTTCCTAGCGCACCAATTCCAATTCCTAATCCTAAATATACCATTAAAATTAAATTGAACATATCTTTAAAGTCTAATAGTTTCCAATGTACTGTTTCCAAAAAGTCTGTTGCTGATAATTGATTTGCAATTCCAGTATACACTAATCCTACTATTCCTACTGATAATAATCCTGCAATTACTCCTATAATAATACCTTCAACCAAAAATGGCCATCTAATAAAACTATTTGTTGCTCCTACATATTTCATAATTGAAATTTCTTTTCTTCTTGCGTGAACTGTTAATTTTATTGTATTTGATATTATAGATACAGAAATAATTATTAGTAATGCTAATATTCCTGCAGTAACATATTTTACTCCTTTGGCTAATCTAAGAATTTGTGCAATTAATTGGTTACTTGATACAATATCATCTACTTGTGGTATTTGGTTTATTTCATTTTGTACTTCATCATTTAATGAAAGATCTGTTAGTGTTACATTATATGCTACTGGAAATATATTTCTTTCTTTGTATTCCTCAACTGCATCACTTCCAAGTAAATCTTCCATATATTTTATTGCATCATCTTTTGAAACAAATTCTGCATTTCTTACTCCATCTATTGCAAGAATTTCATTTCCGACTTCCTCAATTTCACTTTCTGTTGCGTTTATCTTTAAGTTTACTCTTATTTCTTGTGCTTCTGCCACATTTTCTACAAATGCATTTATATTTTCACCTATTACAAAAAACAAACCAAACACTAGCATTGTTGCACACATTATCATCAGTGATGACATTGTTGATTTCTTGTTTTTGAATAAGTTTCTGACACCTTCTCCTATTAAATAGTTTATTACATTAAATCTCACAATCATACCCACCTTTTTTATCATCTTTTACTATTACGCCTTTATTTATGTGTATAACTCTTTTCTTCATTTGGTCTACAATATCTTTAGCGTGCGTTGCTACTACTACAGTTGTTCCTCTCATGTTTATTTCATTTAACAAGTTCATAATATCCCATGCAGTATCTGGATCCAAATTTCCTGTAGGCTCATCTGCAATTATCATTGATGGATTATTTACTAATGCTCTTGCTAATGCAACTCTTTGTTGTTCTCCACCTGACAATTCATTTGGATACATTTTAGCTTTTCCACTTAATCCAACTAAAGACAATACCATCGGAACTTGTCTGCGAATATGCTTTGGAGTTGCTTTTACTATATACATTGCAAATGCAACATTTTCATATACAGTTTTATCTGGCAATAATCTAAAGTCTTGAAACACTACTCCCATGCTTCTACGCAAGAAAGGTACTCTATTTTTCTTTAAAAATGTAGTATCTTTTCCATTTATAATAATATTTCCAGATGTAGGTTCTTCTTCTTTTAATATTAATTTTATAAGTGTTGATTTTCCGCTTCCTGATGTTCCTACTAAAAATGCAAATTCTCCTTTGTCGATCTTGAAACTTGCATTTTTTACTGCTTCTGTACCTGTCCCATATTTTTTGCATACGTTCTTAAATTCTATCATTTTTTTCTACCATTTCCTTTTAATTTTCATAAATTTCATTCTATCTTATCATATCAATAATATGCTTTTTTTGCAATAGATATTATGTAAAAATTTTGTGAAATTTGTTAATGATTGTCTATAAAATCACTCACAATTTGCAAGATTTTTCCCGTATTCTGTATATACTTTTGTGGAATGAATTTTTTAGCCTTTTCTAATGCTTTTGGCAATTCCGAAACCTCTTGTATTCCTATAATATATCCTGCATCATTAAATGAATTTATTATGTCTAATTGATGGTCATTTACATGCTCTTTATACTTTTTTAAACGTGGGACTGCAATTACTTTTTTTCCTTGCTCAATTGCAGTTATAATTGACCCTACTCCTCCATGTGTTATAATCAAATCTGCTTGTTTTATCAATTCTTTCATTTTTTCTGCTGAAACTTGGTCATATATTTTCATATCTGGACTTTCAAATTTTGTATAACCTTTTTGAACTATAACTTCATCTTTTATGTTTCCATTATCTATATTTTTTTGTACTTCTTCTAATAGTCTATAAAAACTATTATTTTGCGTTCCTAATAATACTAATGTCATTAATAAATTGCACCTCCATATACAGCTTTTGGATATAACTTAAGCATTTCTTCCCACTGCACAATAAATAAATCTGCAATTGGATATATTAATCTTCCTGTTGCAGTTTTTCTATTTCTGTTTGCAAATGTTTCTATATATATTATTTTACTACCAAATAATTTTCCTAAATAACACATTGGTCCTGCTGTATGTGTTCCAGTAGTTACAATGTATTTAGGTCTTATTTTAAAATATAAATATATTGTTTTTAAACACAAATACGTATATACAAAAATATATCTTATTAATTTTTTTCTTGTTCCATATGGCAAATATGATATTTTATCTCCATATTTTTCTTTTAATCCCTTTGTTGATTCATCTTTTTCTGTTATTATATGATAATCATATTTTTCAAATATTGGACTTAATTGTTGTAATTCATTAAGATGTCCGCCTGTACTTGATATAAATAATACTTTTTTCTTTTTCATATTTTTCTCTTTTCTTACATTTTTTCTGGTTTTAATATACACCATTTTCTTTTTTTATTCAAGATACTCATAAAATTTTACAAAAAATAACCTTACAATATATTTTGTAAGGTTATTCTTTAAATTTTCTTCTAAATCATTTATATAATTACTTTTTATCCAATAATAACATTTTTCCACCTGCACATTTTTTATTCAATTTTTATATTTTTAGTATATAATATCATTATGGGAGGTAAAACATGAAAGAAATTAATATTGAAGAATTTAAATTTAATCCATTTACAAAAATAGGAAAAGAATGGATGTTAGTAACAGCCAGTTACAATGGTAAAACAAATAGTATGACAGCTTCTTGGGGTGGAGTTGGTGTATTATGGAATAAAAACATAGCCTTTATTGTACTTAGACCACAAAGATATACAAAAGAATTTGTAGATGCCGCAAACGAATTTTCTTTAAGCTTCTTCGATGAAAATTATAAAAAGACTCTAGCTTATATGGGTAAAGTATCTGGAAGAAATGAAGATAAAATTTCTAATTCAGGATTACATGTTAAATTTATAAATAATATTCCTACTTTTGAAGAGGCTTCACTTGTAATTAATTGCAAAAATTTATATAGGCAAAGTTTACAACCTGATTGTTTTATTGATAAATCTTTAGATCCTAAAAATTATCCTAATAAAGATTATCACGATTTATATTTTGCTGAAATTACTGGAATATTTTCAAAATAGTCATATAAAAAAACTAAGGCAGAGAAACTTAAAAGCTTTCTGCCTTAAACTATTATTATATTGAATAGTAAATCGTAAAAAATCAAATAATTTTTCCATCTTCTATTTGTATAATTCTATCTGCCAATTTTGCAATTTCTAAATTATGAGTAATCATTATAATAGTTTGATTATATTCTTTATTGGCTTTTTTTAATAACTGTATAATTTCATTGCTTGATTTAGAATCCAAGTTACCAGTTGGCTCATCAGCTAAAATAATGGTTGGCTCTATCATTAAAGCTCTACCAATAGCTACTTTTTGTTGTTGGCCTCCTGATAATTCATTTGGTAAGTGTTTTCTTCTATTATCTATCCCTAAAAATTTCATTATTTCTTCTAGCTTTACTTTATCTATTTTTTTCTTATCAAGTTCAATAGGTAATGTTATATTTTCTTCTACATTTAAAGTAGGAATCAAATTATAAAATTGATATATAATTCCTATCTTTTGTCTTCTTAATATTGTCAAATCCTTTTTATTCATTTCATACATATTTTTGTCATAAAAATACACTTTACCACTAGTTGGCTTTTCTAAGCCTGCAATTGTATGTAAAAGAGTGGATTTTCCACTTCCAGAAGGACCTATTATTGCAAGAAACTCTCCTTCTTCAACTTCAAAAGAAATGTCATTTAGGGCAATAACTTTTGCATCACCTTTTCCATAAATTTTACTCAAATTTTCTACTTTTAAAATTCTCATAATTTTTCTCCTATAATCCTATAATTTTATTCTTCTTTTATAAATTTTACTGAATATATTGCTATAATCAAAGATATTATAAATAGTAATAAAATAAATATACCTATACTAGTAAATGAAATTAATATTTTATCTAATATAATTGTTTTTGTCATAGATTTTATAATCGCATATAAAATAGGAATTGACAAAATAATTGATATTATTGTTGATTTTATAAACATATAGATATTTTCATATATTAGTATTTTAATTATATTTTCTTTAGTAGCCCCTAATCTTGATAATGCTTTAAATTCCTCTTCTCTTTCACATAGACTTGCATTTATTATATTTATAGAACTTATTATTCCAATAATTATAATCGTTAAAATAATAGTTTGTAATATTAATTCTAGGACATTAGCATAAATTATTTTTTCTTGATTTTCTAAGGAATAATATTTTGCCGAAATGTCAGTATTTTGGTTTTGAATAATATTATCCATATAATTTGAAAAATTAATTATGTTTCCACATTTGATTTTAACAAAATTTCCACTATTACTTGTATTTCCAAAATGCATCCATATGTTTTGTTGATTAGTACCTTTTGGATGAATATTTATTTTTTCTTCTATCTTATTAAATGTGTCCATGTTTGTGAAAATTGTTATTTTTTCTGTATTATTTATTTCTTTATACCCACTAGGAAGTTTTTCTGTCAAAACAAAATTTTCTTTTAAAGTTTCATCATCAATTATTTCATATGATGCTTCTTCATCAACATAATTGCAATAAACTATTTTTAAATTAAAATCATAATTTGTTTCAAATGCAGTATAATATTTATATACATATTCTGTTTTTCCTTCTTTTTTGGTAATGTTGTTGTAAATGATATAATCTCCATTATTAGCATTTAGATCAGTTATATAATTATTATAAGATTTATCATCTAATCCAATTACTTTGATTGGAAAATGCAGTGAATCTGCATATCTGCAATTTGCTATAAGAGCATCTTCTGGTTCTACTAAAGCATATAAGCCCATTACCTTATATTTTAAATATTCAATTTTATCACCAGAAGCCGTACCATAGTTATCAAGTATAGTCTGGTAATATTCATTTGAATTTTCATTAAGTTCTAATTCAGCATCAACATCATATTCATCAATTAAATTTGCTGCTACTTTTTCATAATTTATATATGTAGAAATTGTAATATATGAAGTCATACATATTACAAGTAAAATTGTTATAATTTTATATTTATTCTTATTTCTCTTTAAATTCTTTAAAGCCAATTTTCCTTCTATATTAAGATGTTTTTCGAAAATAGAATTATTTGTTTGAGATTTTATTTGTTTGTTGTTTTTAATTCCTTGTATAACAGATGTGCTACTTGCTCTTATGCTTGGAATTAATGATGATATATAAATATTAATAATTATTATAACAAATGATATTATTATATATTTAATATCTACCACTAATTTAAAATTGTATATAGTAGAAGCTACTATATTGTTTAAAAGTTTTAATAGTAAATCAGAACAAAGGTAAGAAAGTAAAAAACCTATAATTATTCCAATTACTCCTATAATAATATTTTCTAAAAATGTCATCTTTAATATTTGACCTTCTGTTGCTCCTATGCTGTTTAATACTGCATAATCTTTTTTTCTTTCATTAATAGTTATTAAAAATGCATTATATAATATTATGATTGATAAAATTGAGAATATTAATAATATAATTACAAGCAGTATATCTGCAACATATGTGAAATTTAGTCTAGCTTGACATGTTGGGACACTATCAGCATAACCATTTGGAATGATAGATACATCTATTAGTCCATAAGAGTTGAGCAATTTTGTGTTTAATTCGCAGTTTTCACTTGTTTCAATATATGTTAAATTTAAAGTTTCTAATATGTCATTTGTATAGGCACACGTTTTTTTATAATTGTCATATTTAATATATATATTTATTCCATCAGTAATTTGGAAAGAATCTGGTAAATTATCTATTTCATATAATTGTCCTTCATTATTTTCTTGTAAATAAATTTGCTTAATATATTCTTTAGTTTTAATTTTATTAAATCTATCTAAACTTATATTTTTTATTAAAAAATAATAGTTATTATATTTTTGGGCAATATTTTCTTTAAAACTTTTGCCAATACTAGTTGCCACCAAAAGTGTTGCTATTATGAGAAATGAGCATAATGCTATTGAAATTGTAGTATATATTGTTCTTTTTATATTTTTTCTAATATTATTAAAAGTCAACTTGGTTTCTATTTTCATATGTTTTTCTCCTATTATATAGTTCTATAAAAATAACCGACATATATACATTATGCCGGTCTTATTTTTATGCTCTTGGGTGAGCTTTTTTATATACATTTTTTAATGATTCATCTTGAAATTGCATATATATTTGTGTTGATAAAATATCAGAATGTCCTAACATCATTTGAATTGATTTTAAATCTGCACCATTTTGTAATAAATGTGTTGCAAATGAATGTCTTAAAACATGTGGTGTAATATCTTTATCAATATGTGCTTGGTCCTTATAATATTTTATAATCTTCCAAAATCCTTGTCTTGTTAGACGTTGTCCATTTACATTAACAAATAATGCTTTTTCATTATCGTCTCTAATCATAGTTGGTCTTGCTTCTAATACATATTCTTTTAATGCTTTTAATGACATATTTCCCATTGGGACTGTTCTTTCTTTCTTGCCATTTCTACATGTTGCATAACCAGTTTCTAAATTTACATCTTCTATATTTAATGATATTATTTCTGTTACTCTCATACCTGTAGCGTAAGCAAATTCTAGCATTGCTTTATCTCTTGTACCTTTTAAATCAACATCTTTTGGTTGGTCTAATAATAGTGCAACCTCACTTGATGTTAATACACTTGGTACTCTTTTTTCAATTTTAGGTGATTGAATCCCTTCTGTTGGGTCTTTTTCTACAACTTTGTTTTTTGCTTCATATTGATAGAATGATCTAATTGATGCTAATCCTCTTGATATTGTTGATGGTTTTTTTCCTATTTCTTGCATATGTTCTATGTATTCTTTTATTCCATCATTTGTAACTTCTACATAATCTTCTCCATTGTCTTCTATATATTTTTCAAATTGCTTTAAGTCTCTTCTATATGATTGAAGTGTATTTAATGACACTTTCTTATCATTCTCTAAAAATCCAAAAAATAAGTTTAATTGTTCTTCCATTTTTTCCCCCACCTATGTTTAATTTTATTGTCTTATATCTTTTATTTTACATAAATGATATACTCTTATGTTATATCAAATTTTCATCAAATTGTAAATAGCTTTTATCTATTTTTTAAAAATATTTTATCAAATTTACTATCATTCTGTAAGAAATTTCTATTTTTACAATTGCCGATACTATCAGTACAATCATCACCATAATTGAAACAATACTGTGCTTCAATATAGAAACTTTTATATTTTCTTTTCTTCTATCTTTTATTATAGAAGTATATAATTTTATACTGCTAACGCCCAATATCATGAGTGCTGGTATAAATATTGCATTCTGTAAAAAAACTGTAATAATAACAAATATAAATCCTTTTACTTTTCCTAAAACAAATATACAAGATGCTATTGTATATCCTAAACAAAATCCTCTAAACAGTATAATTCCTAATACTATTGGTATTCCTATAATTGTAGTTCCAGCAAACCATAAAAAGAAGGTAAGTGTAATCTTGCTTCTAATATCTTTTTGCAATTCATCAAAATAATTTGCATTTTGAATTTGCTTTGTTTCATCAATATAAGAATTAATATATTTTTCAATTTCACTTTTATTTTCTGTTTTATTAACAAGCAAAACTCCTAAAAATACCCCAACGGTAAAAATAATTACAACTATAAAATAAGCTTTTGCATGGTTAACAATATCTTCTTTTATAGTTGTAAAAATTTCATTTTTTCTCTTTCGCATAGACAACTCCTTATTCACTAATTTCTACATAATGTCTATGCAATAAAATTCTTTTTAGAACTAAGAAGCTGTTACTTTTCCGTAATTTCCTCCGCCACCAGCTTCAACTTTCATTTTTCCCTCACGGGCATTAACAATATTCTTTGCAATCTTTTCGCCCACAACTGCTTCTATATCATCTTCTGAAAGCTTATGTAAAATATTCATTTCTGTTTCAAAATTGTCTAACAATTTTTCTATTGTTTTTCCACCAACTCCTGGGATGAATGTTAATGGAATTTGATATATGTATGGTGGCCTATTAGCTGGGCTCTGTGTTGTCTCTTTATCTTTTATTAATTCAATTCTATCAAAAACTCCAAATGTTACTTTATCACTTCCACATTTTGGACAAATTTCAACTGGTTCTTTTGTTTCTATTGTAGAATCACAATTGTCACAATGTGTTCTATGATATTTTCCAAGCTTTGGATCTAATCCATAATTTGCTAATATTTTTCTTCCATCTTCATTTTTTAAAGCTTTTACAACCTCTTTAAAACTTATATCATTGACTAACATCTTATTATATTCTCTTGCAATTTTAGGTAATGAATGTGCATCAGAATTTGTAACAAATGTCTTATTTTCTAATTCTGAAATCATATCAGCTAAAAATGTGTCTGAACTCAAACCTAATTCTACTGCAAAAATCTTATCATACTTTTCTTTAAATATATATTGTAATCTGTCTGTACAATTTCCATAATAGCTTTTAAATGGAGTAAAAATATGTGCAGGTATTAGAATTCCATTATATTTTTCTACAATATCTATCAAATCATATCCTGATATATCAGACCTTTGAGTACTTAGCGTAATATTCTTTATGTGTTTGCTCATTTCATTTGAAAATCCTTTTATATCTTTCAAATGTGGGAAGAAACATACATTATGTGCTGCACCACATTTTCCATTTTTTCCTTTTTCTGATGTTTCTACTTCACTTCCCAATAAAATGCATACTTTATCTTTGTAAATTATTCCACCATCTTCTAATTCATAAGCATCACCCATTTTCAAAAAGTTTTCTATATCTTCTATAACGTAAGGTGATGCACAGTCTATTATTCCTACAATGTTTATTCCTTTTCTTTCTGCACATTCTTTTGCAATATTAGCAAAATTTAAGCTTCTAGCTGCTGTAATTTTTATAGGTTTGCCATTTTCACTTCTTCCTATATGAACATGTAAATCTGCAAATACTTCGTACATTTTTATCCTTCTCTCCTTAATATTTTTTCCTCAATTTCACTGCTAAACATTGCTCTGTTTGCCTTTTCTCTAGCTATTTTAGCTTCTGCCTCTAATTCTTTTATTTTTTCATCAACCGCATTTGAATAATCTATTGACATCTTTTTCACAAATTCAGGAACATTTCTTGCCTCTCTATTCAATTTCTGTAATCTTGCAAAAACAGTAGTATTTACTCTTCCTGAAATTTCTATCTTTTCAACATTGTTCACAAAATCTCTAAAACTCTCCAAGTATCTATTATACTCTGATTTTAAATTTCTGTGTTCTATTAATACAAATGCTTCATCTGGTGAAAATCCTACTCTTTCTGGCCTATCTATTAATAATCCACCAAATTGATCTGCTAACTCTAATATGTCACTTTCTTTTTCTCTTGGGTTTAAACCACTATACCTATTTACACCCTCACAAATTCTGCAAAACCTCTCATCAAAACCAAGTTTTGCTAAGTATTCTGCTCCTTCTTTTGCATATGTTTGCAATTTTCCTATTTTTTGAGCATCATCTACTTTTTTACAATTACATAAAAGAGTAGCCGTTAAAACAAGATTACCATCTACATCTATTCCAGAATATTTTAAGAACATTCTTGCTATTTCTGTTTTAAACACGATTGATTTATCAAAATTAATTCCTAGCTTAGGCGCCAAAAAATAAATAATTTCCATTTTTGATATTAAATCTTTCTCATTTAAAATATATTCAGCAAAATCTTCCATGTTTTTACCCCTTTTCTTTTGAATTAAGAATTAAAAAACTTATTAAACTCTTCTTCATTTATTTTTTCTTTTGTAATTAATACAGATGCTATAGCATGTAATTTATCAATATTTTGTCTTAAGATTTCTTGTGCATCTCTATATGCTGTGTCTATTAGTCTTTTTACTTCTTTACCTATTGCATCTTGCATTTCATCACCAAACATTTGGTAATTCATTTCTCCATCACTATCTTTAAATGATATTGTTCCTATTGTATCACTCATTCCATAAACAGTAATCATATCTCTTGCAATTTGAGTTGCTACTTCTAAATCATTGCTTGCACCTGTTGAAATGTCATCTAATATTAATTTTTCTGCTGCTCTTCCACCTAAAAGTGCTATTAATTTTTCTTGCATTTCTGTCTTAGATATATAGTATTTGTCTTCATCAGATTTATACATTGTATATCCTCCAGCCATTCCTCTAGGTATAATAGATACTTCTTTTACAGCTGTTTGTGTTGGTAAGAATTGACTTACAATAGCATGTCCAGCTTCATGATATGCTGTTAGCTTTTTATCTTTATCAGATATTTTTCTGCTTGTTTTTTCAAGACCTACAGTTACTTTTTTTACTGCTTCATCTAAATCTTGATTTGTAATTGCATCATGTTCTTTCTTTGTAGCTATAATTGCTGCTTCATTCAATATATTTGCAAGTTCCGCTCCTGTAAATCCTGCTGTATCTTCTGCTATACTATATAAAGAAACATCATCTGCTATTTTTTTGTCTTTTGCATGTATCTTTAAAATATCTTCTCTTCCAGCTAAATCTGGTGCTGGTATTGTTACTTGTCTATCAAATCTTCCTGGTCTTAATAAAGCTTTATCTAGCATTTCTGGTCTATTTGTTGCTGCTAATACAATAATTGTTTCTTCTGATGAAAAACCATCCATTTCAACTAATAATTGATTTAATGTTTGATTATTTTCAGATTCAGCTCCACTATTACTTGTTCTTCTTGAACCAATTGCATCAATCTCATCTATGAATACTATACATGGTGATAATTTTCTTGCTTTATCAAATAATTTTCTTACTCTTGATGCTCCAAGTCCTGCAAACATTTCTATAAATTCTGAACCACTCATAGAAATAAATGGTACATCTGCTTCTCCAGCAATTGCTTTTGCAATTAATGTTTTACCAGTTCCTGGTTTACCATATAGTAAAACACCTTTTGGAATTTTCGCTCCCATTTCTGTAAATTTTTTTGGTTGTTTTAAAAACTCTACAATTTCTTTTAGTTCTTCTTTTTCTTCATCTAATCCAGCTATATCATCAAATGTAATTTTGGTTTTTCTTTCTGTATCATCATATACTTCGCCTTTATCTCCAAGTCCTTGCATTTTAAATATCATGATAAATAGTGCAAGCATTATTACTGTTGGCAAAATAGACATTACATAAGATGGAAGTTGTGATATTATACTTGGTTTTTTTACCTCTAAATTTACTCCTTTTTCCTCTAATGTCTTTTCTTGAATTAATTCTGTAAATGCTTGTGTGCTTGATATGATTGTTGTTTTTTCTTCTTCTACATCTTTTAATTTTACTTTTAGAGTTGCACTTCCAGTTGTCATTTCTATTTTTTCTACATTTCCTGCTTCTATCTCTTTTACTAAATCTGTATATGATAATTTTGTATCATCGCCATTTTTCTCTTTTTGATTTTTGTAAAATAAATATCCTCCAAAAGCTAATGCTATAATAATACCTAATATTAATACTGTATTAATTAAATTTCTTAAAATTTCTTTGTATTTATCTTTATTATTGTCCATCCGTTATTTTCCTCCTTATGCTTCAGAACCTTGTGGTTCTTCTCCTTCATCATCCTCTTTTTTATCCTCTTTTTCTTTTTTCTCTTCTTTAGGTTCTTCTTCCTTTTTATCTTCTTGTTCTTTTATTTCTTCTTTAACATTTTTTTGCTCTTCTCTGATTTTTTCTACTTCTTGTAATTTTCTTATCAAATCATCTTTTAGTATAAATATTGTTGCAGCTAAATAAATATAAGCAATTGCAATATATGCTACTTGGAAATATTTAATTGAAAATGTCGTAAAATAATTAATTACTATATATATAATGTTTAAAAATATTGATAATGTTAATGCATATGCAGCCATGCTATACAATGCAGAGAATTTTATTTTTATCTTTGCAAGTAAACCTGTTATCCATCCTAATATTGCAATTTCGAAAGCATCTAGCAAGGCATATATAACATTCATAATTAACAAATATATAAATATTGATAATCCATATCTTGTATAAAATGGAATCATTCTTTCACTTGTTAAATAATTAGTAAAATCTGTTTTATTAAATGATTGAATATCAGTTCCTGTATAGCTTTGAATGAAATTGCTATATGTATATACTTGTTCCGCTGTTTTATCTGATTCTGATGTTTTTCCAACTAGCACAATTTCGTCTTTAAACAAGAACACTATTATTCCTTCCATTGAATTATCTGTTTTATCTTTCTCTTTTTGCTCTGCCGTATCAGCCATTGGATCTATGACTATTCTATCTATTCCTTGATATTGAATATCATTTATAACAATAGGTTCTTCTGTGTTCATTTCTATTTTTCCATCATTATAAGAAAACTCTGGAATATTTTCTTGAATATATTGAGATAAATCTCTCATCATTTTATTCGTTTGTAATAATGAACCTCCCATTGCAGCTACAGTTACTAATGTTATTAATATTAACAAATATCTTGTTGCAGTTTTTATTCCTTCTGCTGCCATTGCTGGATATTGTTCAAATTTGGTAATAGAATACCAAATCTTTTTAAAAAAGTTTATATTTTTAACTTTGTTCTCTTTCATTTCTTATTCCTTTTAAACTTTATTTAGGTTTTTTTGGCTATACCTATAAACCTCTAAATGTATTCTCTAGTAATACTGCTATCTACAAACATTGGACTTACATTAAAATGAACCTCATCATTAATATTAATTTCTTTTTCTGTTATATCAACACTAACATGATACATTCCTAAACGTCCTAAAACTCTATGTTTTTCTCCATTTATAGTTACATATAAGTTTTTATCTCTAAAAGCATCTTTTATGTCTCTTATTACATATCTTAGTCTATCAATTGGTCTAAACATATCTCTATCTACTTTAACATTAAATCCATCTGCATATCCTACTGGCACTATTGCTATTTTAGTTTCTTTTTCTGTTTGATATGAATTAGAATATCCTATATTATATCCTTTTGGAAGTACTTTTATTTCTGCAATATTTGATTTTAGATATCCTACTTTTTTGAATCCCCATTTATTTGGAATTGCTAGTCTACCTAATAATGCAGAACCAACTCTTACAGCATCTAAATGCATATTTTCAAATCTTAAAAATGCTGATGAATTGCACACATGCAACATTCCTGTATTAACATTATTTTTCTTTAGATATTCAACTGTTGCCATAAATCTTTCAAATTGCTCTTGAGTTTCTTTTCCATCTCCAAAAAATGCAATAGAAAAATGTGTAAATGCTCCTTCTATTTTTACATTTTCTAGTTTCTTTAATGATTCTAAGATTTTTTCTTTTTCTGTATAAATAAATCCATATCTTCCAAATCCAGTATCTATTTTTAAATGTGCTCTTATTTTTTTATTTTTACTTTTTGCCACTTCTTCTGCTACTTCAACTGCTTCATTTGAGCCTATTGTTATTATAATATCATTTTCTACTAATGCTTCAACATCTTCTTTTACAGCTGTTGAAGACATCATCAAGATATCTTGTTTTATACCGTTTTTTCTTAGTTTGATCGCTTCTTCTACTGTTGCAACTGCAAAAATTTCTATTCCATTATCTGCTAGAAATTCTGCATATTCAACTAATCCTAATCCATATCCATTGCCTTTTATTACTGCTATAATTTTAGTCTTATTTTTTTCTGTTATCTCTTTTATTATTTTCAAATTATGTTTTAGATTTTGTTTTTCTACAACTAATGTTTTCATATCTCTCCTTATTTCTTGAACTTTGTTTTTAATCCTCTTAAATTTCTAAATGTTTTTTCTGAAAATTTATAAATTGAATATGTTAATGGTTTAAATGGAATATAAACTTCTCCAATAAATTCTGTAAATGTTGCTCCAAATCCTTTTTTGAATCTATATAATCCATATTGTGGATGACTTTCGTCTACAACTCCTGATACTCCTCTAAAATCATAAATATCATCTTTTCTTGCTAATGCCATTTTTATCATTTCCCATTGTAATAAATAATTTGGCATTAAATTTCTGTGTTCATTACTACTTGCTCCATATAAATACCATGTTTTATTTCCATAAAAGATTGGAATTACTCCTGATATTGCTTTTCCATCATGATATGCCATTAATAATTTCATATGATTTGGTGCAAGTTCATCATACATTTTTTCAAAATATGATAGTGGTCTAATTATAAATCCATCTCTTGCCCCTGTTTCAACCATTATTTTATGGAATTCTTTTAAATCTTCTCTTGTTCCTTCTTTGACTTCGACACCTTTTTTTATTGCAAGACGTACATTATATCTTGTTTTTGAGTGAAATCCTGAAAAAATCTCATCTTCTGTTTTATCTTTTATGTCTAGTCTAAATACATATCTTGGTTGTATTTCTTCTCTAAAGTTTTTGGCATCATCTTTTATTTTGTAGCCTAAGCTTGTTACAACTTTTCTAAACTCTTCATCTTTACTTTCAATATCTGGTTCTGCTTTATAAACAAATGCATTATATTTTTTTGCTAATTCTCTAATTCCATCTGTTAATTGTTTCATTACAGAAAAATCATGTATATCACATGTTGGCCCTCTTGAAGAATACATAATATTACCGAAAATAGGGATTTTTCTTATTAATATACTTACTGCTCCTATAATTTTTCCGTTTTCATCTTCTGCTAGGACTACTTCGTTTTTCCAATTTGATTTTACTTTTGCCCATTCTGGTGATTGTTGAAAGTTGCATCTTTCATGCTTTTCTAAAAATTCTTTATACTCTTTTTCACTCTTCTCATCTGTTACAAATCTCATTTTTTGACCTCATTCCTTTTTGCTCTTTTTTATTATTTACTTTTTGCCTTTATTTTACACTAAATATATTATTTTTACAAGACTTTTTTAATTTAATTTATAGCAAAAATCAAAAAAAGAATTTAAGAATTTCTTTGCAATAGAAATCCTTAAATCCCCCAACTTTTATAAATATTTTCTAAAAATCAGATGTTGTTACATTAAATTTTGAGTTTTCTTTTTTTACCATCTTTTCCAAAGAATCTATTAGACTCTGAAGTTCTTTAATATCTGCCCCCATCATTTCCCAATCATTTCTTCCGTTTGATTCTGTTAAATTTTTATTTGCTTTTATAATTGCTTGAATCATTCCTTCAACATCTTCTGTATTAGTTATTTCAATATTTACAGCTGATTTTGATAGCAAATTAGTAATTGCTTCTTGCAAGCTATCACCAATTGCTACTTTACTTCCAGATGCAACAATTATTTTCTCTAATGTAGTTGTTGCATTAGGCTCATTAGTTCTTGTTTGATATATTGTTTCAACATATAAAACTGTATTGCCAACTGGTATTATCTTCATATCTTTTGATATTTTACTTCCAGCTACATTTAGAGCTTCTAATTGTGCTGAAATTGTTTCATCTTGTTGAATTTTTGTATCTAACTGTGTTGGCCCTACTATATTGCTATCTGTTGGATATTTATATATTTTTAATTTACATTCTGTACCTTCACAAACACCAACCAAATATGATATTATATTTGATTTTCCATTTTGTGTATACATTTGAATTAATCCTAATTGAGCTTGACTATCACCATTTTTTACCATAGCATAATATGGTTCTAATGTTGCTATTTTAGTTTTTGAAGTTGCTGTTCCATACTTTGGCAAAGCCCAAATGTCACCATTTCTATACAATACATCTTCTTTGACATTATGATATACCATAAGCATTTGAGATTGAACATTGTATAAATATTTTGGATATTTTAGTTGTGCTTTTATTCCTTTAGGAATCTCTTTTCCTGTATAATCAGAAAAGATAGTTGGATATAACTTCAAATATGCCATAATAATTGGATCATTTCTGTCTGTTATATAAAATGTCATATCACCATCATATGCATTTATTATAACTTTTACAGAATTTCTAATATAATTTATTTTATGTTTAGCATCATTATAAACAACCTCTGTATATGTTGAATATGGATATTTATCAGAAACTGTATAACCATCTAGCACCCAATAAATTTGACCATTATCAACTACTGTATAAGGATTTTCATCATAAACAATGTTTGGCAATACTGTTTTAGCTCTTTCAATTATATTTCTATTTGTTAGAATTTTGCTTTCATCTGAAACAGAACTTGACATTGCAAGTTTTATATTTTTTTGATTTATTGCTAAAATCAATCTATCAATAAACCCAACTTGTATTCCAGATTTTCCAGAATAATTATATGTATGTTCTATTCCAGCATTATCTGTATAATCATATTCTGTCTTATTTTTTGTATTTGCTACAACTGTACTATTTGTTTCAACACCATAATAAATTCTTGGTTCTGTTATATTGTAAATATTATCAGTACCAGAAATATCTTTTTGAATATACTTGATATTTCCATCTTCTGCTACAGATGTTGCAGATGCAACAATTTCTCCAATTCCATGTGTATATTCATATGTTTTATTATTATAAGAAATATCTAGATTCTTCATTTCTCTTGGAGAAACATATACCAATTGGTCTTTTCCGTCAATTTGATATTTAGCAATTTGAGCATTTTTATATGTATAATATCCAGATTCTGTTTGAGTATCATTCAAACTTTCAACAACCAATTTTTCATTTACTAACGGAATATTATCTATAATATCTGAATTATTTTCAATTTCTTCTTCTGTTATAGTTCCTGTATAATCAGCATTCTCTTCTTCTACTTTTATATTATAAGCTTTTTGAGTAGATTTTATATTCTCTCCAATATATTTTCTTTCTTTATCAAATTCATTTGGTTTTACAAATATTAAATTATATCCTACCATAACAACAAATAAAGCAACTAGATATATTGGTACAGACATAACTGTATACATGATTTTTTTATTTTGATTTTTAACAAAATATTTTACTGCCAATATTGATGCAACTATAATTACAACAGCAAGTCCCACATATCCCCAAACTTGAATCGTTGCCTCAACAATACCAGCACCTGTCAACTCTGTTCCATTATCCAATGTTAACAATTTACCTGTCACAATATTTTGAGTGCTTAGCACTGTTTTAACACCATAAGCTATAGCTAAAAATATTACATTTCTTAATAGCTTTTTTATCAATTTACTTTCACGCAATAACTGTCTATCTACGCCTTTAAAATAAAAATTAAATACAACAATATAATATCCTGCCATGTACAAACTTAACATTATAATTAATTTTATCGCATAATCTATCAACAAATCAATTAAAGGTTTTACAAACATATAGTATGAAATATCTAAATTGAACACTATGTCAGCTTCTCCAAAAGAAACATTACTTGCAAGCAATAAAACTTTTTCAACTAAATTATTAGATATTACAACACTTGCTATTGCAGAAATAATTAAAGTTAAAGATTTATTAGGAAGCTTAGGCATTGTTTTATTCTCTTGCTCAAAAAATGGCTTTAACCCCTTTTTTACACCTCTATTTATAAAATATATAATAATACTTAATACAACAAAACTTATTCCCATTATTGTATATTTACATTTAATATCTGTCAAAAATTTTTCGACATATTGATTTCCTAGCTCAAGATATTCCAAATACTGGCCTCTTAGCGATATATACGTTATAAGTGCATATATTATAAGAAATGCTATTACAAGTCCTGCTCTTGCTTTTTTTCCGATTCTTAGTTTAGTTATTTCCATATTTTCCTCCTCGCGAATTTGTGAATTTGGGGTCGGTCCTTTTTTGCGCATGCTAATTTAGGGTCGGTCCTTTTTTTCGCATTATATTATTGCCTTAGCAAAATCCTTTGAATTAAAGATTTCCATATCATCAATTTGCTCACCAACGCCAATAAATTTTACAGGAATTTTATTTTCTTCTACAATTCCAATAACAGCTCCACCTTTGGCTGTTCCATCTAATTTTGTAAGAACTATACCTGTAATATCTGCTTGTTCTTTAAATGCTTTTACTTGTGAAATTGCATTTTGACCTGTACCAGCATCAATTACTAATAAAACTTCTTTTGATGCATCTGGCATTTCTTTGTTTATTACTTTTTGAATTTTGTTTAGCTCGTCCATCAAATATTTTTTATTGTGTAATCTTCCTGCTGTATCACAGATTAAAACATCTGCACCTATTTCTCTTGTCTTTTTTATGGCATCAAATACAACTGAAGCTGGATCTATTCCTTCTTCTCTTTTTACTATTTCAGCACCAGCTCTTTTAGCCCAAATCTCTAATTGTTCTACTGCTGCAGCTCTAAATGTATCTGCAGCAGCAACTACAACTTTTTTTCCATCTCTTGATAATCTTGCAGCCATTTTTCCAATAGAAGTAGTTTTTCCTACTCCATTTACTCCTATTACTAAGATTACAGATGGCTTAGTTTCAAGCTTTAATGAATTATCTGAAATTTCTAATATTTTTTCGATTTCTTCCCTTAATGCTTCTTTTACTTGTTCCTCATCTTCAATTTTTTCTTTTTTAATTCTAGTTCTTAGATTATCAATTATTTTTGTTGAAGTTTCAATTCCTATATCTGACATTATTAATGCTTCTTCTAGTTCTTCTAGAAAATCTTCATCAACTTTTCTAAAATTACTAAAAACATCATTGATTTTTTCATTAATTGAATCTTTTGTCTTGCTTAGTCCTTGTTTTAGTTTATCAAAAAATCCCATCTTAAACCCTCTTTCTTTATTTGCAATTTTTCTCTATTAAATCTGCTATTTTTTGTGCTTTTTCTCTAATAACCTCTTTATCTTTTCCTTCAATCATAACTCTAACAAGAGGTTCTGTTCCAGAAGGTCTAATTAAAACTCTACCATTTCCGGAAAATTCTTTTTCTAGTTTTTCAATTGCATTCTTTATTTCTACATTTTTCTCATAATCATACTTTTTATCTGAATCCACTTTTGCATTTATTAAAACTTGTGGATATTTTTGTACAATTGAGCCTAATTCGGATGCTTTTTTGCCACTCTCTAAAATTGCTTGAATTAGCATTAATGAGGTTAATATTCCATCACCAGTAGGATTATAGTCTAATAATATAACATGGCCAGATTGCTCTCCACCTAAGTTATATCCGCTTTTTAGCATTTCTTCTAGTACATATCTGTCTCCTACTTTAGTTTGAATAAAGTTCAAGCCTTCTTTTTCTGCAAATTTATTCAAACCTAAGTTACTCATAACAGTTGCAACAATTGTATCTTTAGCAAGCTTATCTTGTTTTCTTAGATATTGAGAAATAATTGCAAGCAATTTATCTCCATCTATTTCTTCTCCACTTTCGTCAACTGCAAGGCATCTATCTCCATCACCATCATATGCAATTCCAAGACTCATTTTGTTTTTTACAACATATTCTTTCAACATTTCAAGATGTGTTGAACCACATCCAGCATTAATATTTATTCCGTCTGGTTTATTATTTATTATTACATGATTTATTCCAAGTGTTGTAAATACCTTATCTGCAACTTGATATGTTGCACCATTTGCAGTATCTATAACAACTTTAAAATCTGGTCTATTTAGTCTTGCAATATTATCATCAAAATTCTTTCTAAAGAAATATACATATTCATCTAATAAATCTGTGCTAACTTCAGAAACACCTATTCTTTCGCTTACAGCTGATAATTCGTCAAGTTTTCCAGAATCCATAACTTCTTCTATTTCTTCCTCAACATCATCAGGAATTTTCATTCCCTTATTGCTAAAATATTTTATTCCATTGAATTCATATGTATTATGAGAAGCTGAAATAACTACACTAGCATCAGCTTGTAGCTTTCTAGTTAAATATGCAACACCAGGAGTTGGAATAACTCCTAGTAATTTTACATTTGCACCATAGCTTAAAAATCCTGCAACCATTGCACTTTCTATTAATGTACCTGAAAGACGAGTATCTCTACCAATCAATATAGTTGGAGTTTTTTTAGAATGTTTTGACAACACATATGCCCCTGCTTTAGCAACTCTATAAACTAATTCTGGTGATAATTCAGTATTTGCAATTCTACGAATTCCATCAGTTCCAAAATATTTTCTCATATTTAATCCCTTCTTTCTTGTATATTAGTCAACAAGTTGATTTAACAATCCATAGTATTCTGTCATTCTATTCAAATTATTAAATTGTATTTTATCATCTTTGATTTCCCAAGCATCTTTATTATTTTCCAAGAAATTCTTTATTTTTTCTATTTTGCTTACCTTCTCATTCAACTTGCTTTTTTCATCTTTAACTTTTTCCTTTAAAGAACTATATTGTGATTTCATGGCATCACTCAACATAACAGTATTGTATAAATCTTTATAATACTTTTCTCTACTAGAAAAACTTTTATTATTAATATTTTCAGAAATACTCTCTTCAGCAACTAATTTTTCTAATTCATCTACACAATTTTGACTTTTATCCTTATATTCTTTTATAATCTCATCAATCTCACTTAAATCTTTATGATTTATGTTTTGTGCAGAAAAAATACTATTTGGATTTATTCCACTATATAATTCTTCAATCTCTATATATGTATTCTTAAGATTTGCTACATATTCTTTAATAGCTTTTTCAACAATGGCATAATTTTTCTTAGTCTTAATATTAAAATCCACATTTTCAGTTACTATATTTGATTGTAATATTTTATTTGACTCTTCTGACAAAAGCTTCATTTGCTCAGAATTAAACTTATTATAAGAATAGGCAAATACCACTATTCCCATTATCAATATTAATAATATTACAATTCCTATTATAGTTTTTTTATTTTCCATTTTTCTTTTCCTCTCTTGTTAATTTGGGGTCGGTCCTTTTTTGCACATTTTCTCTCATGCTAATTCGGGGTCGGTCCTTTTTTTCACAATGTGAAAATGGGGTCGGTCCTTTTTTGCGCATGCCCTAAAATTCAACCTTCTCCTCAATCCATTTTTCCAAATCATTAATATTTACTCTAACTTGTTCCATTGTGTCTCTATCTCTTACTGTTACAGTATTATCCTCTAATGTATCAAAATCAACAGTTACGCAATATGGTGTACCTATTTCGTCTTCTCTTCTATAACGTTTTCCAATTGAACCTGTTTCATCATATTCACACATAAATTTCTTTGATAATTGTGTATATACTTCTTCTGCTTTTTCTGATAATTTTTTAGATAATGGTAATACAGCTACTTTGTATGGTGCTAATGCTGGATGTAAGTGTAATACTGTTCTTGTATCTCCTTCAGCAATTTCTTCTTCATCATATGCATTACATAAAAATGCTAATGCAACTCTGTCTGCTCCAAGTGATGGTTCAATACAATATGGTACATATCTTTCATTTGTTTCTGGGTCTAAATATGTGAAATCTTCTTTTGACATATTCATATGATTTGTTAAGTCATAATCAGTTCTGTCAGCAATTCCCCATAATTCTCCCCATCCAAATGGAAATGCATATTCTATATCTGTTGTTGCTTTACTATAAAATACTAATTCTTCTGGGCTATGGTCTCTTAAACGAATATTTTCTTTTTTCATTCCTAATCCTAATAGCCAATCTTCGCAGAATTTTTTCCAATATTCATGCCATTCTAAGTCTGTTCCTGGTCTACAGAAAAATTCTAGTTCCATTTGTTCGAATTCTCTTGTTCTAAATGTAAAGTTACCTGGTGTAATTTCATTTCTGAATGCTTTTCCTACTTGCGCAATACCCATAGGTAATTTCTTTCTTGTTGTTCTCATTACATTTTTGAAGTTTACAAATATACCTTGTGCTGTTTCTGGTCTCAAATAAATTTCTGCTTTTGCATCTTCTGTTACACCTTGGAATGTTTTAAACATCAAGTTGAATTTACGAATTGATGTGAAATTGTGCTTTCCACAGCTTGGACATGGAATATTATTGTCATCTAAGAATTTTATCATTTCTTCATCTGACATTCCATCTGCAATCATATCTTTTCCTTGTTCATGAGCCCATTCCTCGATTAATTTATCTGCTCTATGTCTTGTTTTACATTCTTTACAATCGATAAGTGGGTCTGAAAATCCTCCAACATGTCCTGATGCTACCCATGTTTGTGGGTTCATTAAAATTGCAGCATCTAATCCAACATTGTATTTACATTCTTGAACAAATTTCTTTCTCCATAATTTTTTTACATTGTTTTTTAGTTCTACTCCTAAAGGTCCATAGTCCCAAGTGTTTGCTAATCCTCCGTATATTTCTGATCCAGGATATATATATCCTCTTGCCTTACACAAATTTACTATTGTGTCCATTGATTTTACCATTTTAAACTCCTCCTTGTTACTTCTTTGCTAGAAAAATCAAAAAAACTTTCATTCCTAGCAATAAAAAATATATTGCTAGGGACGAAAGTTAAGTTCCGCGTTTCCACCCTAATTCTCAAAGTCTTTTTTCAAGACATTGGGCACCTTAATTTATATTACTCCAAAGCTCCCCTCATGGTTCAAATTACTAGCTTCGCACCAACTGCTAGCTCTCTCCAAAACTTTCCTCATGATTTTTCTTTTTCACCGTAATTATTTATTTGCAATTATTATATTATTTTAACCTTGCTTTGTCAACATTTTTTGAAAAAAAGCTGGAAATT
>ERZ827512.180-NODE-180-length-100126-cov-7.472505_pt1 | contig 100126 bp, 98 predicted proteins | sample MGYA00519916_ERZ827512 | MGnify/ENA primary metagenome ERZ827512 (study PRJEB31778, sample SAMEA3449335) | human gut metagenome | biome: human gut; feature: human-associated habitat; material: faeces | place: United Kingdom | collected 2010/2012 ...
ACTCAACTAGGGTTTAAATAAAATCTTTTTACTGTCTACTTTTTGTTGACAAGTTCACACAAAACTGTGGATATCTTCTTTTATTATTTCATAATTTCTTGATAAATTTCGTCAGTATCTTTTAAACTTTCTTGGTTAAAATTAATATTCCAATTATCATCTTCATATCTTGGAATTAAATGAACATGATAATGTTTTACATCTTGGCCTAATTCATTATTTTGGACAATTGTTAATCCTTTTATATTTAACTTTTCTTTTAATAAATCATATATCTTTTTTTCTACTTCTAAAATGTGAGTAGTAAGAATACTATCAACTTCTTTTACTGTTACAATATGTTTTTTAGGAATAATTAGACAATGTCCGTTTGTGTTAGGATTAATATCTAAAAATACCTTTACTAACTCATCTTCATAAATTGTTTTACTAGGAATACTTCCTTCTATAATCTTACAAAATAAACAATCCATCTTTTCATCTCCTTAGATTTATTTTATCATACAAAAAGAAAATGTGGTCTACATTTTCTTACGTGGTTTGTGAATATTTGCGGATATTCTAGTTATATATTGTCTATTTTTTACTTACTTTATGCAAAAAAATGTAAACTTACAAAATACGACATACCTATTTACAATTTTTACTTATTTTTTCTGTTATCATGCTACAGTTTTTATTTTTTACTTTTAATTGATAAAAAAATTAATTTAAATTTGCTTTATACTTATTATAATCTATTTTCAATATTTAAAAATCGTGTTAGAATAAGGACTAGAAAAAGGTGATAGAAATGAATTTTTTAATTGATCATATCAATGTTATTAGTAAAGATAAAAAGGAAATCTTAAAAGACTTCTCTTTAGAAATTGGTAAAGGAGAAATCCATGTTATTATGGGACCTAATGGTACTGGTAAAAGTACATTATCGAAAGTAATTATGGGAAGTCGTGATTATATTGTTTCTAATGGTGATATATTAGTAGATGGTGATAGTATCTTATCTTTAGATACTACAGAAAGAAGTAGAAAAGGAATCTTTTTAGCTATGCAGTCACCACTTAGTATTGATGGTGTTACCAATAGTGAGTTTTTAAGAACTGCTTTATCTAGTAAACTAGGAAAAAATGTTGGTATTTATGAATTTATGAAGTCAATGGAACAAGCTATGTCTGATTTAAAAATGAATCCTAATATGATGCATCGTTCTATTAATCAAGACTTTTCTGGTGGTGAAAGAAAGAAAAACGAAATCTTACAGATGAAAGTTTTAAAACCTAATTTTATTATTTTAGATGAACTTGATTCAGGATTAGATGTTGATAGCTTAAAAATTGTGTGTGATAATATTAACGATTATTTAAAAGAAAATCCTGATACTTCTGTTTTAATTATTACTCATTATACTAGAATTTTAGAATATATTAAGCCAGATTTTGTTCATGTTATTCATAGTGGTAAAATTGTGAAAACTGGAGATTATCGTTTAGCACAGGAAATCGAAAAAAATGGTTTTAGTTGTGTGAATGATATGAGTGGTGAAGATAATCATGAATAAGATATTAATGAGTAGTCCAGAAAAAACAAGTATTATAAATGATGGTAAATATCGTTTTTCAGAAGATACTACTCTTACTTTAGAAGTAGAAGATTTTAGTAAAGATATTTTTCTTTCTGTTACTAGTCATAAAAAAGTAGTATTCAATTTATTTAGTAAAAATTCTACTCTTAATTTTCATATTCAAATTTTAAAAGGAGCAGAATTTGTCTTTAATTATTTTTCTATTAATGGCAGTAATACAATTACTACGAATCTTTTAGAAGATGAAAGTAAATTTTATTTAAATTATAGTGTACTAAATGATGATAATAGTAATAATAAGATTACCGTTTATCATGATGCTTCTAAAACAGAAGCTTATCTAAAAAATCATGGCTTTAGTAGTGGAGGTGCTAAACTAGTTTTTGATGTATCTAGTTATATTCCAAAAGAAGCAAGTAGTTGTATCAGTAGACAAGATAACCAGATATTAGAAAATAGTCAAAGTTTTTCACAAATTAATCCTAATTTATATATTGAAAACTATGATGTAGAAGCGAGTCATTCTGCTTATATTGGAGAGTTTAAAGAAGATGAGTTATTCTATTTAATGAGTAGAGGACTTAAAATAGACGAAGCAAAACTTTTACTTTTACAGGCTTTTTTAATGGGAAGTTTACATATAGATGATGAAAGACGAGAAAAATATCAAGGAGAGATTAAAAAATATTTTATTAGGGAGGTGTAAATATGCATAGAGAGGATTTTCCTATTTTAAAACAAGATATTATTTATTTTGATAATGGTGCTACTACTTTAAAACCTCAAGTAGTAATTGATAGTATTACTGACTATTATACTAATTACACTGCAAATGCTCATAGAGGAGATTATGATAATAGTTTAAAGGTAGATATTAAATATGAAGAAGTGCGTACGAAAGTAAAGAACTTTATTCACTGTGATAGTGAAAAAGAAGTAGTTTTTACTAGTGGAGCAACAGATTCTTTAAATCGAATTGTGTTTGGATTTATGAAATATTATCTAAAAGCAGGAGATGAAGTTTTAATTACAAAGGCAGAACATGCATCGAATGTGCTTCCTTGGTTAGAACTTGAAAAAGAGTTAGGTATTTTGGTTAAATATATTCCACTTGAAAATCATTTAGTGAAACTTGAAAATGTAGAAAAAATAATTACAGAAAAAACAAAAGTAATATCTTTAGCACATATTACGAATGTTTTAGGAGATGAAAGACCAATTGAAGAAATTGGTAAATTGTGTCAGAAACATAATATTTTATTTGTAGTAGATGGAGCACAAAGTGTACCTCATATTTCTGTTGATGTCAAAAAATTAAATATTGATTTCTTAGCTTTTTCTGCTCATAAAATGTTAGGACCAACTGGAGTTGGAGTTTTATATGGAAAAGAAGAATACCTAGAAAAAATGATGCCAACTTCTTTTGGAGGGGGTATGAATTCTACTTTTACTTCAATAGGAGAAGTTGAATATAAAAGTTTACCTACTAGATTAGAAGCAGGTACTCCAAATATTGCTGGTGTAATTGGAATGGGTAGTGCGATTGATTATTTAATGAAAATTGGAATGGAAAACATTACGAAATATGAAAGACATTTAAAGGAATACTTTTTAGAAAAAGCAAAAGATGTAGAAAACTTAGTTGTTTACAATAAAGATATTCCGGGTGGTTTAGTTGCTTTTAACTTAGATGGTGTTTTTAGTCAAGATACTGCAGTATATTTAAATCATTATCACATTTGTGTAAGAGCAGGAAATCATTGTGCTAAGATCTTAAAAGAAGATTTACTTGTTAAAAATACTTGCCGTATTAGTTTTTATCTATATAATACTGAAGAAGAAATTGATAGATTAATAGAAGTATTAAAAAATTCTAAAGAAATATTTAAAATTATTTTATAAAAGTTAGGATAGTGAAAGAAATGGATCCAATATTAAAAAGAGAAATTATGTTAGATAATTATGAGAATCCTATGAATAGAGGATTAGTAGATGATGATAGTTATATTAAGATTAATACCAATAATGAAAGTTGTATTGATAACTTAGATATCATGTATAAGATTGAAGATGGAAAATTAGTTGATATTAGATTTGATGGAGAAGCGTGTGCAATTTCTACTAGTAGCACTAGTATTATGATTAAGTCTTTAATTGGAAAAACAAAAGAAGAAATTTTAAAAATACTAGAAAACTATGAAAATATGATAAATGAAAAAGAATATGATAGTAGTGTTTTAGGAGAATTAAATGTATATAATGAAATATACAGGCAACCTAATCGTAAAAAGTGTGCACTTTTACCGTTTGAATCTTTAAAGAAAATAATTGATAAAATGTAAATAGAAAAGTGGTGGTTTTTTTGGAAATCATAGGACTTAGCCAAGAAAAAATTAAACAAATATCTGAAATTAAAAAGGAAGATAGTTGGGTACTAGATTATCGTTTAAAGAGTTATGAACTTTTTGAAAAGGCAGAAGAACCTAGTTTTGGGCCAAAAGCTAATATTGATTTTGAAAAGGTAATTTATTATAAAACGAATGATGATAATAAGATTAAAAATAACTGGAACGATATTAGTTGTAGTATTCGAGATGAACTTAATTCAGTGGGCGTACTTGAGAGTGAAAAGCATTTAGATGGTATGGGTGTTCAATATGAAAGTGAAGTTATATACCATAATATGCTTGATGAATTAACTAAGAAAAATGTTATTTTTACATCTATTGAAGAAGGGCTTAAAAAGTACCCTGATATTGCTAGGAAGTATTTTGGTAAAATTGTATCTAATGCAGATAATAAATATGCTAGTTTAAATAGTAGTGTTTTTAGTGGAGGTAGTTTTATTTATATTCCACCTCATACAGAACTTGATAGACCACTACAAAGCTATTTTAGAATTAATAGTCGTAGTATGGGTCAATTTGAAAGAACTTTGATTATTGTAGATGATGATAGTAGTTTACATTATATAGAGGGGTGTACAGCACCTAATTATAGTGAATCTAGTTTACATGCTGCAGTTGTTGAGATTTATGTTGGTAAGGGTAGTAAGTGTCGTTATAGTACGATTCAAAACTGGGCTACTAATGTTAATAATTTGGTTACAAAAAGAGCTTTGGTTGATACTGATGGCGTAATGGAATGGATTGATGGTAATATAGGTAGTAATGTGACTATGAAGTATCCTGCTTGTATTTTAAAAGGAGATAGAGCAGAGGGTACTTGTATTACGATTAGTGTAGCTACAAATCATCAAGAACAGGATACTGGTGCTAGAATGATTCATATTGGTAAAAATACTAAGAGCACTATTATTTCTAAGAGTATTGCTAGAAATGGTGGAAATGCTACTTATCGTGGTAAAGTTGATATTAAGAAAAGTGCTACTAATAGTAGTAGTATGGTAAAATGTGATACTTTAATACTTGATGATATTTCTAAGAGTGATACAATTCCTGTTAATATTTGCGAGAATAATTCTAGTAATATTGAACATGAAGCTACTGTTTCTAAAATCAGTGATGAAAAATTATTTTATATGATGTCAAGAGGACTTGATGAAGAAAAAGCTACTGAACTTATTATCTTAGGCTTTATTGAAAAGTTTAGAGAAGAGTTACCAATGGAGTATGCTGTTGAGTTAAATCAACTTTTGAAAAAAAATTTATAAAACTATGAAACTTATTTTTTGATAGTGAAATAGTATGGTAAAATTGAAAATTCCCCTAGGGAATTTTCTTTTTTTGGTCTAAAAATAGGCTTTAATTTATAAAATTGGCGATTTGTGTTTTCTTTTTCTTTCGATTATTATACTGGCATGAAAGGAGGGATACTATGTTAAATCAGCTAGTTTTAGTAGGAAGAATTGTAAAGAAACCGGAATTAAGAGAAGCAGAAAATAATAAAAAATATTCTTTTATTACTTTGGCAGTTCCTAGAAGTTTTAAAAATGTCAATGGTGAATATGATACAGATTTTATTGACTGTGCTTTATGGGATAGTGTTGCAGCTTCCACTGTTAAATACTGTGATAAAGGCGATATTGTTGGTATTAAGGGAAGACTTCAGAGTAGAATTGTTGAAAAAGATGATACCAAAAAACAGGTTTTAGAAGTAGTAGCAGAAAAGGTAACTTTTCTGTCCTCAAACAATAAAAAAGAAAACTAGTTTCTAATTAGTTAACTAACCTCAAAATACGACAAGATTTCACTATAATGTACCTATATATTGGTACAAGAGGTGTTTAAAATGATTCTATTTGCAAAGAGATTAAAGGAAAAAAGAAAAGAAATGGGATTTACTAAAAAACAACTAGGTGAAATGATTGGAGTAACTAAGGTTAGTATTTGTTGTTATGAAAATGGTACTAGAACTCCAACACTTGATACTCTAATTGATTTAGCAAATGCACTACAAGTTGAGTTAACTTATCTTTTAGGTGTTGATAGTTTTGTGGTTGCTGAGGGTGAACCTGAAGTAGGTATTAATATAGCTTATAATGAAATTGCACTTATTAAAGAACTTCGTATGCATATTAAGTTATATGAAAGACTTTTAGAAGATCCAAAAAGAACTATGGATTATATTGAGAAAAAATTGCGTTAAACATATAGGTATTTGCTTATATGTTTTTCTTTTTTCTAAAATTATGTTACACTCTTAATATAGTAAGATAGGTGAAGATAAAATGGAAGAATCAAAGAAAGAAGAATTACAAAATATTTTAAATCAAATTGAAAATCTTTATTATGTTGATAATATCGAAGATAGAAAAGATGAATTACTTAATTTATGGACTAGATATTATCAGTTGGCTTATTCTTATCATATTCAATTAGATAGTGCCTATAATTTGTTTTTACTTGGTGAAAATGTGTGTTATGTAATTGACAGTAAATTAAATAGACAAGAAAATATGGAAGTACCAAATGATGCTATTTATCATTTACTTGAGGTATTAAAAGAAAATAAGGATTCTTTGGTAAATGGTATTTCTTATCAAGAAGCAATTCAAATACTTGAGTATGTAGTAAATAAGACTTGGAATAATTTAGCACATTTTGGAATTGACTTATCTAGAAATTCTTTAAATGGCTTTTGTGAATTTGCACAACTTAGTAGTCTTTTGCCACTAGAGAAACTTGGACTTTCTATTACTAAAAATACGGCAGAAGCTAGTTTTGATTATCCATTACATCATGCTTTTGGAACAGTTAAAATTCCGATTTTAGAAAATGGTATTTTAAAAGAAGAGTTTTTCTTAATTGATCCAACTTATAAACAATTTTTTACAGCAGTTAGATGTAACTTTGGTAGATTTTTTGCAGAAAATGAGGATACAGGAAAAATACTTGCTCCAGATATTGGTTATTTTATGAAGTCAGATGAAGAAAAAAGCGTTTGTTCTTCTATTATAAAGAATGGTTATATTTTACTTGATGATAATGTGGCTAAGATATATGGAAGTGGTTTTAAACTAGCAAGTATTCTAGCTATTCACAATGATTCTTACGATTTAGAATATGATAAAGTTTTAAATGAAGATGGAAATTATTTTAAGAATTGTATATTAAATGATAATGGTAGATACTGTTCAAGTATTAATGAATTAGAAGATTATGGTTTTGATTTAGAAATTCCTATTTCAAAAAATATTCATTATCAGTAGTTATTTTCTATTTTATTTGGTATAATTTTATTAGAATAGAGAGGCGGTTATATGGCAATCGTAGATATTATTAATAAGAAAAGACTGGGTAATATTTTAACTAGAAAAGAGCTAGAGGAAGCTTTTTTAGGTTATTATCGTGGTGATATTCCTGATTATCAAATGAGTAGCTTATTAATGGCTATTTGTCTTAAGGGTATGACTGATGAAGAAATCTTAAATCTTACTGATATTTTTATTCATAGTGGCGATATTTTAGATTTAAGTGGTATACATGGTATTACTGTTGATAAACATTCTACTGGTGGTGTTGGTGATAAAACAACTTTAGTGGTTGCATCTATTGCGGCTTCCTTAGGGGTAAAGGTTCCTAAAATGAGTGGTAGAGGACTTGGTCATACTGGTGGAACTATTGATAAACTTGAAAGTATTCCAGGTTTTCGAGTTAATTTAACGGAAGAAGAATTTATCAATCAGTTAAATGAAGTGGGAGCTTGTATTATTAGTCAAACCAAAAATTTAGCGCCTCTTGATAAAAAGGTATATGCACTTCGTGATGTGACGGGTACAGTAGAATCTATTCCTTTAATTGCTACTAGTATTATGAGTAAAAAGATAGCTAGTGGTGCTGATAAAATTATGCTAGATGTTAAAGTTGGAACAGGGGCCTTATTAAAAACTAGAAAAGATGCTTTAGAAATTTCTAGAATTATGAAAATGATTGGTAATCATTATGGAAAAGAAGTAGAAACTATGATTACTTATATGGATATTCCACTTGGTACTTCAATTGGTAATGCACTTGAAATATTAGAAGTAATTAAGATTTTATGTAATGAGGAAAATAATTATTTAGTTGCTTTATGTAAGGCATTGTCTAGTAAAATGGTTCAACTTGCTCTTGGAAAAACGATTAATCAGGCAAATGATATGGTAGAAGATAGTTTAAAAAGTGGAAAGGCTTACTTGAAATTTTTGGAAATAGTAAAAGCTCAAGGTGGAGATTTGAGTGGTTTAAGAGTTAGTAAGAATACACAAGATATTTATTCTACTAAGAGTGGTCATGTCATTGATATGGATGCTTATCGTTTTGGAAAACTTTCTCTTGATTTAGGTGGAGGAAGAAAAACTAAGGAAGATAAAATTGACCCAAGCGTTGGAATTGTACTTAAGAAAAAAATTGGTGATGATGTTAAAGTTGGAGATGTATTATGTACTTTATACTTAAAAGAAGGTAGTAAACCAATTACAGAAGATTTAACTGATTACTACACATTCACTGTAGATTCAGAAAAAGAAAAAATATTAGATACAAAGGAAAAAGAGATTGAACTCTTATAGGAGAAAATAATGATTTATTTTATAATTTTTATGATTTTATTATTTGATTTTGTAGTATTTAAAATGGCTTCTAACTGTTCTAGATGGGAAGAAGAATATTATTTAAAAGAAGAAAAGAAAAATTAATGGTGTGTTAGTTTTTCATATATGCATTTTAATATAAATAGCTTAAAGTGAAGACTTTAGGTTATTTTTTTAACTTTTTTTATTTTTTGTAAGTATTTTTGAAAGTTTTCTAAATAATATTATAGAAGATAGCTGGCACCTTCTAATATTATAAAGGAGATTTAGATATAAAATTATGATAGAATTATTAGAAAAAAATCAAGAAAAAATAAAAGAACAGAAAAAAGATAATTTTGTATCTTTATTATCAGATACTACATTTAAATATCTATTTAAAAACGAAGATACAAGAGAGTGGTTAGTAAATATCATTAAGGGTACATTTTAAAAAACTTATTAAATCTAGATACTGTTTCATTGGAGATATTTCAAAAACTACTGGTTTAGATATTGATACTTTAAATACCTTATCCAAAGAATCCTAAATAAAAATGACTTGAATATATGTTCAAGTCATTTTTAAATATCTTTATTCTCCTAAAGTCAAAGTAACTGTTGTACCACTTGGAACATTACTTCCACTTCTCATAGATTGTTTGATTACTTTAGTATTTTTTTCATTACTATCATCTACAAACTTACAGTTAATATTTGCTTTCTTGCAACTATTACTTGCTTCTTCCTTCGTCATACCAATTAAATTTGGAATTATTGTATTACCACCTTGAGAAATTACTAGTATAACCGTTTCGTTATTTTTAATAATTTGATTTTCTTTATGAGAAGAAGAAATTAGTTTACCTTTTTCGATACTATTACTATATTCATAATTAATTTGATAGGCAATATCATTTCCATCAGCCCAAGTAATAAAATCATCAAGATTACTAAAACTTATCATATAAATTTGTCCCTTTGATAAAGTTACTTGAATAGTATCACCAACATTTATTAGATTTCCCTTGATATAATTACTACTAACTACTTTTCCTTTTTTTATCATATCATCGTGTTCTTCTTTAAATTCTATTTTTAAACGATTATTAGTAGCCCAAGTATTAATTTCATTAGCATTCATTTTAGTTAAATCAGGAACTGTAATTTGATTTTTCTTAGAAACTGTTAAAATAATTTCTGTATTATCACTAGGACTAATAACTTCCCATTTTTTTACACTTTGTTTTAAGATGATATTTTCTTCTTTTTCTTCGCTATAAGCATATTCTATATCACACTTTAGATGATTTCTTCCACAATAGATAATAGCATGAAAAGTATCAAGACCAACTAAATTATCCATAGTAACACTTTTTAATTCTTCTTCTTTACCTAGGGAAGATACTAAAGTAATAGGTTCATCTCTTTTAACTTCTTTTATTACATCTTGACTTATAATTGTATCTTTTGAAACTGTATCACTAAACTCAAAATTAATTGTAACATTCGTTAAATGATTATCATCAATATACTTAATAACATCATCTAATTTCCAACCAACCATACTAGTAACAATAGTGCTAATAGAAGTATCAACTCCATCAGAAACAACGACCTTCATTTTCTTAAGTCCTTTGGTAGAAGTACCAGCCTTTACACTCTGACTGATAATCTTATACTGTAAAATAGTATCGCTATTCTCAAAATCTTGTTCAATTAAAATATTTCTTTCATTTGCCCAAGTAACTACTTCTTTAATATCTTTGTTCGTAAAATCTAATACTAAATCTTTTTTTGCATTAACACAAGAAATTACTTGAAATAAACTGTAAAAAGTAAGAAGTAAGGAACCAATAATAATAAATATTTTAACTTTTTTATTTTGAGCAAACATACCAACAATTACATAAAACACTGAAAAAATAGCTAATAATACCACACTGATAATACTAATAATCTGATTTAAAATATTACTACTAGCTAATATCGTATAAATCATATAAGAAATAGTAGAAACCAGTGATAAAGCTAAACAAAAATAAACAATAACTTGAAATACTTTTTCTTTTTTTCCTAATTTTTCTTCCATAATGCACCTCTATTCTAACTTAATTATATAATAAGAAATAAATTATGAATACTAAAAAATTTAAAAAATAGGAACTAGTGTCAAATAGTTAGAAAGTAAAATCCTAAATATTTTCTATCTTTCTAATAGTGTTCATGATAAAATAAAAGAAAGAGAGTGATAATATGAAACAAATAAAAGAAACGAGTATTTTTTTATTAATGCTAATGGCAAATATTTTAATAGGAACAACTTTACTATTTTTCTGTAAAATAACGATTACGCCATTTCATTTACCTGGATTTATTTTATTAACTAGTCTATTTTATTTCTTTTTAAGAAGAAAAGTAACTAAGAAAGAAATTCTAACAACAATTATTTTATCTCTTTTAATAGTATCTCTATCTACTTTAATTTCTAGTTTTATGTTTGATAGATCAAGTGATGGAAATACTTATCATAAAGACGCAATTGGAGTATTAAAAGAAGGCTTTAATCCTGTATATGAATCTAGTGTTAAACAAATTAAAAAAAGACAAGATGACAGTAAAACACTAACAAACTATAGTATTTGGACAGACCATTATGCTAAAGCAAATTGGATTATTGCTGCTAATTTCTATAGTCTAACAAACAATATTGAATCTGGAAAAGCTATGAATCTAATTAGTATGTATCTTGTGTTTGGATTTATTTTTACTTCATTATCTACTTGTATGACTACGAAAAAAGCTATGATACTTGCTCTTATTACTGTACTTAATCCTATTACAGCTTCGCAAGTTTTTACTTACTATAATGATCAATTAGTATGTATGTATCTTTTCTTAGCTATCTTATTTTTAATAAAACTAGATAAAAATATAAATGATAAAAACAGTTGGTTTTATTACTTTCTTACTTTTATTATTTTAGCAAATATGAAGTTTAACGGATTAGGTTACTTATTAGTATTTAGTTTCTTCTTTGTTTGCAAGTATCTATATCATGCCTATAAAAACAAAAACTTTTTTCAAATATTTAAAAAATTATGTATAATATTTATTCCTTTATTTATAACATCTCTTTTGATAGTAGGGTATCCTACCTATATAAAAAATACTATTGATCATAATAATCCATTCTTCCCATTATACGATAAAAATGGTGAAGATATTATTACTGCTCAACAACCTAAAAAGTTTTTAAAAATGAATAATTTAGAAAAACTATTCTATGCAACATTCTCAAAAGCAAATAATCTAAGAGAAAATGATAATACCGATTTAAAACTTCCATTTACGGTTTATAAAAGTGAACTAACACCAGCTATGAGTAACGATTTAAGAATTAGTGGTTGGGGAATATTTTATAGTGGATTATTACTATGTAGTATCATTATCTTTATTAAGTATTATAAACAATATAAAAAAGAAACATCTATTTTGTATACCCTAATAATTACTATTTTCTTACTACTCATTATGAGTGAATCATGGTGGGCTAGATATACACCACACTTTTATTTATTTATAATTTTATCACTTTATATTCTCTTTAAATATGAAAAGAAGAACTTAATATCTAATATTTATGTAGTTATTATTTTAATAAATACTTTAATACCATTTATGGGAAATAGTTATTATACTTTAAAAAATAGTATTCAAATTCATAAAGAATTAAAAAGTTTATCAAATACTGAAATCAAACTAAATGTAAATGGTATGAATGGTATTGTTTATAACTTAAAAGACTATCATGTTACTTATCATATTACGAAAGAAAATGGAAAAAAAGAATTATACTATCACTATTTAACATATCAAGGAGAACAAGATGAATAAAAAACTAAATTTACTCATAATTATCTTTTTATTATTAGGACCTATTTTAGATGTAACTAGTTTTTTAGGATTACCATGTAGTATTTTAGTAAGAAGTATCTTTTTAATTGGTATTATTTTATATTTATTATGGTATAAGAAAAGTTTAAAGTTGTTAATTCCTTTATTAGCTTTTGGCCTAGTTAATTTACTATATCAGTACCTCTATTTAAAAAGTGGTATGGTTACTTCTATTTCAGCTAGTTTAAAATTTTTATATTTACCAGTATCAATTTTATTTTTTAATGCTTACCAAGTAGATACCAATAAAGATAAATTATTATTAACGGTTTTAATTACTTATTTAAGTATTTATTTATTATCTTATGTATTTAAAATAGGAGCAGATGCTTACTTACCAACAGATGGCAAAAGTGGCTTTAAAGGTTTATTTTCATCAATTAATGAATTTAGTGCTATTATTGTGGGATTATTACCCATATCTTTAACTTATCTAAAGAAAAAAGAAAAATGCCTACTTTTTATTTTCATTTTATTAGCTAGTATTGGTAGCAGTTTATTAATTGGAACTAAAGTTTTAATGGGTGGTATATTGTTTACTGTTTTCTATTTACTATATCAAGAAAGAGATAAGTTATTTTTTAAAAAATCTAAAAAAGGTAAAATCATGATAATAGGTATTTTGATTATTTCTATCATATGTGGCTCTATTTTATTTACGAAAACTAGAACCTATCAAAATATGGTAATCCAAAATAGTTTCTTTAAAGTAGATAAAATTTTATCGTTAGACTTTGTGAATAAAGTAATATATAATGATCGTTTAAGTTTTTTAAGTGATAATTATCAGTATTTTAAAAGTCAAAATATAATAAAAATATTATTTGGAATTGGATTAACTGATAATAAAGTAAAAATGGTAGAAATAGATATTTTTGATATTGTTTTTCGCTATGGCGTGATAGGTTTTATTACTTTTATAATTCCTATTATCTCATCTATTAAGTGGAAAAACATAAGAAAAGTTGATAAAATATCATTGTTACTATTTTTGATAATTTCTCTAACATCTGGTCATGTATTAATTTATCCAGCTGTTAGTATTTATATGGCGTTCATTCAAAAAGAAGAAATTGAAGTAGGTGATAAATTTGAAAACAGGAATCGTAATTATTCATTATAATGATCTTGAATCATTGAAACATTTAGTAGAAAATGTAGAAAACTATCATGTAATATCTAAAATTGTGATTGTAGATAATAATTCAAGAAAAGATGTAAAAAAGAGTCTTAGACTAATAACTGGTAAAAAAATAAAGTTAATTGAAAATAAAAAGAATTTTGGTTTTGCTAAAGCCATTAATATTGGATGTAAATACTTGATAAAAGAACTAGGTCCATGTAATTTAATTATTTCTAATAGTGATGTTATTATTGATAAAGAAGAAGATTTAAAAGCTCTAATAAAAGAATTAAATAAAAAATCAGTAGGAGTAGTAGCACCAACTATTGTAGAAAATAAGCATTTAAATCGTGGTTGGAAAAATCCTAGTCCTTTCTTAGACAGTATGTTAAATTTGATTTATGTGCATCGTTTCTTTAGAAAAAAATATGTGTTTTATAAAGAGGAACATTATGATAGTAGAACTAGTTTAGTAGATGTTGTGAGTGGTTGTTTCTTTATAATGAAATCCAGAACATTAGAAAGAATTGGTTATTTAGATGAACATACTTTTCTTTATTATGAAGAAAATATTTTAGCAAAAAAGATTCATAATGAGAAATTATATATTGAAGTATGTAATGATATTCTAATTATTCATAATCATTCAGTATCTATTGATAAAAATGTAAAAAAGATAAATAAGTTGAAACTTCAAAAGGAAAGTCAGTATTATTTTCAAACAACTTATAATCATGCAAATCTATGGGAAAGAATGTTACTAAAGACAACTGCTTTTTGTAGTAGAATGATTTTAGCAGTAGTATATTTTTTGAAAGATTTGATAGGAGTAAAGAAAAAAGATAAATAGGAAAATGGGTTATGCCCATGTAGCACACGAGAAAAATATAAAAAGATATTTTTTGATAACTATTATAGATGGAAAAGAGGTTAGTCTTATTTTTAAACTAACCTCTATATTTTTTATAGTATTTAAAAAATAGTACTTTACTTTTAATATTCTAATTCATAAATATAGAATTAAATTGGCAACTAATCATTTGACAATTACACTGAAAAATGATATAATTTCAGTGTAATTGTCAAAGAAAGAAAAGGGATTAATATGAAAAAAGAGGAGAAAATCAATTATAAAATTGAAAGTGATGTTCTTAAAAATTATGTAGAAGCTATTAATTCAATAAAGGAACCCATGAGACAAATTAAGAATCAACTTCATCAACTAACAATGCCAATGCAAGAACTAGATAAATCATTTAATGAATCTATGAAGCCAATCATTGAAGCAAGTAAAGCCGCTTCTAGGCCATTTAAATCAATTCAAAAAGAACTAAAAAGCATTAATACTATGTCTAATGTAATTAAGGAACTATCGATTAAATATCCAAACAACCAGTCAAAAATATTTATAGATACTATAAAGCAAATAATGGATACCAATAATGGAATGCTTTCTACAAGAATGATAGAACCACTAAATATAAGCAGACAATATCTCTCAATTATGGAAAATAATAATGAAATTGAAAAAGTTTCAAGAGGTATATATCTTTCACCAAGTGCTTTTGAGGATAGTTATTTTTCCTTCCAACAAAAATATAAAAAAGCTATTTTCTCACATATGAATGCCCTATATTTTTACGGTATGACTGAGGAATTTCCATATAACTATACAGTAACTGTTCCACAAAGCTACCATGTTGATACTGTAAATGAAAAATGTAATGTATTTTATGTTTCAGATGATATATACGAAATAGGTGTTGTTGAAGTTGAAACTCCAAGTGGGAATAAAGTTAGAGCTTATGACAAAGAAAGATGTATTTGCGATATCATAAGATCAAAAGGTAGAATGGATCCTGAACAAGTAAAAAAATCTGTTAAACAATATATTCAAAGTAAAGATAAAAATGTAGCAAAGCTATATGATTATGCAAAGAAAATGGGAATAAGTGAAAAAGTAATGGAAATGGTAGGTATATATTATGAGTAATTCTATCCAAGCAGTAAAGGATAAACTTAGAAATATTTCTAGAGAAAAAAATATAGATTTTAACTCTGTTATGAGATTTTATATGTATGATAGGTTTGTTGAACGTTTATCGGAAAGTAAATATAAAGATAATTTTATATTAAAAGGTGGCTTTTATTTGAGTAAATTATTCGGATTAGATAATAGAAGCACTATGGATATTGATACTGCAATAAGAAAAACAAATCTATCTTTAGAAAATGTTATTAAAATGATAACAGAAATTATTAATATAGATGTAGATGATAACGTAAAATTTGAAATTGAAAAAACAGAATCAATTCGTGATGAAGATGAGTATGGTGGATTAAGAATTACGATAAAATTTACATTAGAAAATATGAAAGATAGTTTTCACATTGATATAGCTACTGGTGATCCAATACATCCAGGGCCAGATGATTATAAATATGAATCACTAATAGGAAATGAAATATATAAGGTATGGTCATATAATTTAGAAACTATATTAGCTGAAAAAATAGAAACTATACTTAGCAAGTTAGAAGCAAGCAGTAGAATGAAAGATTACTATGATATTTATTTAATCCATAGGTTTAAATTTAATAGAATAAATAAAACTAAATTTAGAGGCGCAGTAGAAAAAACTTTTAAAAAAAGAGAATTTAATGCAGATCTAATTGCGAGTTTAAATGTAGTTAAAGATAGTAAGATATTAAGAGATAAATGGGTAAGCTATTCTAGGAAAAATAGTTATGCTAGAAATTTGGAATTTGATGAAACTATAAAATGTTTAGAAGACTTTATAGAAATATTAATACCGGTAGCAGTATAAGAGGTTTGAATGAGTATATAAGAATAACATATTGTACAACAAAAATAATTTCATATTTATCAGATTAAACACAATCAATAAGAATGGGGCTTTTATAAATTTTAAAATAGAACAAGTTGAAAAAAAGATGTTTTTTTTAGCACTTGAGTTGTATTAGTTTTGGTCGACAAATACATTAAACTTTTGTGCTTTTTTTCTAAATTAAAATGTGATGTTTTTTAATTATTTGATAATTCAAAACTTTTCGTTAGAAATTTGGTACAATTATCACATAAGGTAGTGATGGGTATGAAAATTCTAAATAAAAAGTATTTCGAATCAATGAAAAAATATAGAGATGATAATAATTTATAGAATGAATTAACTGATGATGATTGTATTTGCTATGCAAATATGTTTTCAGTTTATTTTGAAATTACAGATAAAAAATATTCGTTTGATGAAATGTTTCAAACTTATGATTTTATAACAGATGTAATCGATGGATTAAGACCTGATATAATGATTGAATTAAATGATAAGTATAGGGATATTTATAGATTATTAAGAAGATATTCTATAACAAAAAATTTAGATAAAGAAACAAGAAAAAAATTAGCATTTTTAATATATCAAGCTAAATGCATAATGATTATGGATGAAGAAACTATGGAACCTACTTGGAATATGGGATTATTTGAAAAAGGAACAAATAATTTTCTTGAAGAATATGAATATGAATTAAAAGAATATCCAGAAACATACGAAATAAAAGAAACATTGTCTGACATTACAAGTGATGATTTTGGATTAACTGCTAATAATCCAATTGAATTAATATCTGTAGGAGCACAATATCAGTATTTAAATATATTATTAACTGATGATGGAAAAGATATTTTGTATGAAAGAGTGGGAACAGTTACACATAGCGATGGTGAAACTATAATTGATGTATATAATATTTATAGCAAAAAAATATTAGGAAAGAAAAAAATTGCTACTTTATATATTTCTGGATATGGATATGAAAATACTGTAATTGCTCCAAAAGGCTTTAGATTTATGACAGATGAAGAATTTAAAAATAGACATTAAATGCCAATTAACTGCTTATTATATAGCTAAAATGAATGGGTGTGATATAGATAAACCTAAAAATCTTGCTAAAAAGTGGAACAGTTGAATAAAAAATGATATAAAATCAGATAAAAATGTTAAAAAAACGCCATATTTCTTGAGATATGTCGTTTTTTAGTTTATACTTAATTATAAGAGATAGTAATATCGCTAAGAATAGAAAAGGGTAAAAGACTAAGGAAAGAGGTACACAATGAAAGGAATTATATTAGCAGGAGGTTCAGGAACTAGACTTTATCCAATAACGGAAGGAATTAGTAAACAGTTAATACCAATTTATGATAAACCGATGATTTATTATCCTTTATCAACATTGATGTTAGCAGGAATTAAAGATATTTTATTAATTACTACAGAGCAAGATCAAGCTGGATTTAAAAGATTATTTGGAACGGGAAAGCAATTTGGATTAAATATTGATTATGTGATTCAACCATCACCTGATGGACTAGCACAAGCTTTTACTTTAGGAAAAGATTTTATTGGAAATGATACTTGTGCAATGATACTTGGAGATAATATTTTTTATGGTAATGATTTAGTTAAAAAATTAAGCGCGGCTAGAGAAAATGCTGAGGACGGATATGCTACTATTTTTGGTTATCAAGTAAAAGATCCTGAAAGATTTGGAATTATGGAAATTGATGAGAATAAAAAAGTAATTTCTGTAGAAGAAAAGCCACAAAAGCCAAAAAGTGATTTTGCGATAACTGGATTATATTTTTATGATAATAGAGTAGTAGATAAAGCATTTAAAGTGGAAAAATCTGCTCGAGGAGAGTATGAAATAACAGATTTAAATAGAATGTACTTAGAAGAAAACAAATTGAAAGCTGAACTTTTAGGTGGAGGATATGCTTGGTTTGATACAGGACTTACAGATAGTTTATTAGATGCAAGTAATACTATTAAAACTCTTCAAAACATAAGAGGCTCTATTATTAGTTGCCCAGAACAAATTGCTTATAAAAATGGTTGGTTATCAGATAGCCAATTATTAGAACGTGCTGAATTAATGAAGAAAAATGAATATGGAAAATATTTAATGAAAACATATGAAAAAGGTAGAAAATAATAAAATGTAGCAAAAATTAATTAAAAAACTTAATAAAAGTATTTAATTTTATGTTTTTGTGTATAAATAACTATTAATTAAGCATAATTTATATGACAATATAGTTTATAAAAAGAAATTATTAATACAAGTAATTAGTATTAATTTAAAATTTCGGATTGTAGGTGAATTGTATGGCAGAATTAAATTTAGACTATCATGATGGTAATGACATTTATAATGACGGTGATGTAGAACAATTATTATTAAATTATTATAAAAATGGTACAGAAATTGATTATAAAAAGGATAATATTTTTTATCTAACTACCGATGTTAGAAATAATATTTTGAATTGGTATCCGTTTACTAATCAAGATAGTGTATTAGAAATAGGCTGTGGTTGTGGAACCTTAACAGGTAAACTTTGTGAAAAATGCAAAAACGTAGTGGCAGTTGAAGGTTCTAAAAGAAGGGCAGAAATAACTTATTATCGCCATAAAGATAGCAAAAATTTAAAAATATATGCAGGGAATTTTGATGATATTAAAATTGAAGAAAAATTTGATTATATTGTATTAATTGGTGTTTTTGAATATGCAAAATTATTTTTTGATTCTGATACACCGTTTGATGATTTCTTATCAAAAATAAAGAAGCTATTAAAACCAACAGGAAAAGTATTATTAGCAATTGAGAATAGATATGGAATAAAGTATTGGGCAGGTGCCAATGAAGATCATATTGCAAAACCATATGTTGGCTTGGAAGGTTATGATTCATACAATGTTCAAACGTTTGGTAAGGTTGAATTTATAAAAATGATAGAAAAACATGGATTTACAAAGAATAAATTTTATTATCCATTCCCAGATTATAAATTACCAACAATTATATATACTGATGACAGACTTCCAAAAGAAAATGAAATTTCATCTATTCCAATTTATTCATATGGAAATAAAATAAATTTTAATATTGCAGAAACATTAAGAGGTTTAATAAAAAATGATTCATTTGGATTTTTTTCAAATTCATTTTTAATAGAGTTTGGTTTTGATAAATCTAAGCTATCTGATATTATTTATGTTAAAAACTTAGATTATAGAAATGTAAATTTCAAAACAATTACTATTGAAAATAGTAAACATGAATTCATTAAGGTACCTGATAATGAAAAAGCAAAAGAACATCTGGACAATGTGGTCAAAATTCATGAAGAAGTTAAAAAAAATAATATAAAAATATGTGGTATTGAAGAAAAAAATGGAAAATATTTAATAGAAAGAATTATAGGAAATAATGTAGCAGAATACATTCAAGAATTATCTTTAAAAAAAGAATGGGATTTAGTAACAAAAGAAATTGACAATTTGGTATCTTTTTATAATTCTATTTCAAAAAAAGAAATGCTAACCAATCCTATTATAAGTGAAGCCAAAAAAGTTTACAAAAATAAAACTAATATTTTAAAAATTTCACTTATTGATGGAAATGTTTCTAATATTATTAGAAATAAAAATGGCGAATATATATTTATAGATCAAGAATGGGTAAGTGATAAGCAATTACCGACAGAATATTTAATCTTTTATTCATTATCTTATATTTTTGGCACTAATAGTTTATTAAGCAATCACATATCATTCGAAGAAATTTGTAAAAAATATAATATTTCAAATAATAAAATAAGATTGTTCTATAAAATAGAAAAATATTATTTTACAGAGCTTAATCAAGTAATTGATGAAAATAAAAAGAATATCTTGGATTGTTGCAAAGCTCCTAAAGATTCTAGTGACAATGAAATATTTACAGTGCTTTATTATGATGATGGAAGTGATTTTTGTGAAGAAAACAAAATAGTAACTAAATATATTAAAGGAAATAATGAAAATGAATTTATAGTTAATTTTGATTTACCAAAAAACATTTTAAGAGTTAGATTTGATCCTATTATATCAGGAAATAAATTTATCAATTTTAGTGATATTAAAGTAAATGGTAAAAAGATTACATATGATGAATATAATGTTGACAGTTTTAACAATAAAAAGAATTTACTTTTAGAACATCCATTTATTGTCTTTCCGTTTGATAAACAAAAATTAGAAATTAGCATTTTATTGGAGAAATTTTCAACAGATGAAGAGAAGTTATATATTCAAAATTCAATTGATTTAAAGCATGACTATGTTGAATTATCAAACGAAAAAAGAGAATTAGAACAAAAGTTAGAAACAATTAAAAATAATAAGTGGTGGAAACTACTAGAAAAAGTAAGAAAATTAAAAAAATGATATATATAAATGGTGATAAATATGAACAATATAGACAATGACACAAATGATTTTTCATTTAGCAAATATTTTATTAGTGAACTTTGTTTTTCAAAAAAAGAGTTTATAAAAAAATTTAAGGGTTTAATTAATACAAATGTAAATAAAAAAAATGATGGGGTAGTAAGCGATAGATTATATGCAAATAGTAGTAGTCAAATATATTATCCCAAAAAGAACATCATAAATAATACTAAAAATATTTTGTTAATTACACATGAACTTAGTAGAACTGGAGCACCTATTGTTGTGTTAGATACTGCTAAGGTTTTAGTTAAAAATGGTTATTTTGTAACTTTAATTACCCCTCAAAATGGACCATTATTAAAAGAGTTTTTAGATATTGGTGTACCGGTTATAATAATGAATGAAATGAAATATATTCAATATTTAGTTTCTGAAACAAATAATTTTGTAGAGAAATTGGATTTGGATAATTTTGTTAATAATTTTGATCTTACTATAATGGTTACAGCTACTTTATATAATTTTGTTCGTAGGTATTTTAATACTAATAATAAAATATTATGGTGGATACATGAGGGTGCAGAATCTTATAATATTCTTGATTCAAGAATGCCAAAAACTATAACACCTAATATTAAGGTTTTATGTGGTGGGCAATATGCAGCAGATCAACTAAAACTTAGAAATTATCTTTATTATCCAAGAGTACTTAATTATGGTGTGTTTGATGAATACAAAGTAATTAGTAAGCCGAGAAATAAAAAGGTACGTTTCTTATTAGCAGGTACTATTGGAAAGAGAAAAGGGCAATTAATATTACTTCAAGCTATCCAAAAATTACCAAAAGAGATCCAAGAAAACAGTGAATTTATTTTTATAGGTGATCCTTATGAAAATGATTTAGAAGGAATTAGTATAAAAGAACAATTACAAGAATATGCTACACAGCATGAAAATGTTAAATTATATCAATCGGTTTCTAGATATGAATTATACAAATTATATGAAGAAATTGATGTATTAGTATTAGCATCAATTGATGATCCTATGCCGGTAGTTGCAACTGAAAATTTTATGTTAGGAAATATATGTTTATGTTCAACTCAAACAGGAACATCCTATTATATTGAAAATGGTGTTAATGGTTTTGTATTTCAAAGTGGTAATTCAACGGATTTATCAGACAAGTTATCTGACATTATTAAAAATAAAAAAGAATTAGATAAAATAAAATTAAATGGTAGAAAAATTTATGATAAGTATTTTGAAATAGGGATATTTGAAAGAAAACTTCTACAAATAATACAGGGGGAAGTAAGATGAAGAAGTATTTAGTGCTAGGTGGTAATGGCTTTATTGGAAAATATGTAGTTGATAGCCTAGCTAAAAATAATAAAGTTATAGTAGCTGATTATAATATTGAACATAATGAAGAAAATGAAAATATAGAATATAAACAAATGGATTTTATTAACTGTTATGATTTTACAGAATATTTAGAAGGAATTGACATAGTAATACATTTAATATCTACAATAGGTCCTAATGAAAATACTAAAAATATCAATAAAGAAATAGCAGAAAATGTATTTCCAACTACGCGTCTTTTAGAAGCTATGGTACAATGTGAGACTAAAAAAATAATTTTTGTTTCTTCTGGTGGGACTGTTTATGGTGAGCATGAATGTAGTCCAATATTAGAAAGTGACAGTAAAGATCCCATTTGTAATTATGGAATTATTAAGGAATTAATAGAAAAATACTTAAATCTATATAGTCTTTACTATGGAATTGATTATAAAGTATTAAGACTTGCAAATCCATATAGTGAAGTAGTTAAAAAAGGAAAAAAGCAAGGTATTATTCCAATTTTGATTGAACAATTGATGAATAATGAAACTATTAAAATATGGGGAGATGGTAATGATGTTAGAGATTATATTCATATTCAAGATGCCATTGCCGCCATTTTAAAAGTAATTGACTATGATGGAAACGAAAAAATATTCAATGTTGGTACAGGCGTAGGTTGTTCAATAAATGATTTAATAGAACTAATTAAGGAAGAAATGCAAATTTCTACAATCTCAGTATCTTATGTTGAAGGTAGAAAATGTGATGTAAAAAACAATATATTAAATATAGATAAAATCAAAAAAGAAATGAATTGGGAACCAGAAATAACTCTAGAAAAGGGAATTCAAAAAGTAATAGATATGAAAAAAGGTTTTAAAACAGGTGATTAATTATGCAAAAAGAAATGACTAATGAGCAAAAAGATAAATATATATTACATTTAGAAAATGAAGTAGAAAGATTGAATAAAATTAATGACTCATTAAACTATGATAAACTTTCTACTGTGTTAAAAGCACAAGAAGATTTTTTAATTTGTCAATATGCTGATAAAGATAATTTAATAGCAGATAATAAAAGATTAAATAAAGAAATTGATAGGCTAATTAGAACAATTATGTTTGACAATAGTTATATTGATTATTTATTAAATTCTTTTTGGTGGAAAATTACTTTTCCATTTAGAGCTATTTCTAGAAAAGTAAGAAAGAAAATGGAAAAAATTGATTATGATTTTGTAGAGAATATTTCTTTAAAAAAAGATTTTGAAATTATTGATGAAAAAGTTTCAGTAATTATTTTTACATATAATGCAGGTGAAGAATTCTCAGTTCAATTGAAAAATATAAATAGTCAAAAGAATATAAAAGATTTTGAAATTATAGTTATCGACAAGGGGAGTACTGATAATACCATTAAAATTTCAAAAGATGCAAAAGCTAAAGTTATTTCTTTAAAAAATAATAAATCAACAGATGATGAAATATACGAACAATGCTTACCTAATATTCATGGTAAATATATAGCAATTATTGAGCAAAATAAAATAGTTGATAGTAAATATTGGTTATATCAAGCTATTAGACCTATTATAGATAACAAAGCTATTATGACTGCCTTCTTTAATCAAGATGTAAGTTTCATAAAAAATACTACTTACTATCAAGAATTAAAGAAAAGAATGGCTTCCATTGCAAATGAACAGGTTTTATTTTTTCCACAAAATAGAGATGTTATTCAATATATTAGTCCATATGTACTTGATAAAACTTGTATAATAGTTAAGAAAAAAGTATCTAATATGTTTTTAATATAGGAGTATATTATGAAGTATAGTAATCTTTATATGAATTATAATCAAAAAAAAATTTATGAAAAATATGCTAATACCGAATACAAGAGTAATAAAAAATTAAAAGCAAAAATTGTAGACAATGCTATCATTTTACCTGCTAAAATTGATGAAAGTGATTTACCAAAATTATGGGCAATAGGTGGGGTAGTAGATAGTAATGATAATTTTGTTGAAGAGTCAAATTCTAGATACCTATTTGGTGGTTATTATGAATTTAATTATGACTATGTAAATGAGATTGACGAGGAAGTTGTTTTTTTTGGACCATTTGTAAAACATTGGTGGCATTTTATATGTGATCAAATTAGTAGATTATGGTTTATTCTTGATAATCCTAAAAAATATAAAATAGCATATTGTGGTTGGAATTGGTATCAAGGAAGTTCAGATTTAAGTGATAATTATTTGGAGTTATTTAAACTACTTGGTATTGATGAAAACCAGTTAATAAATGTGCAAAATCCTACCAGATTTAAAAAAGTAATTATTCCAGAATTTTCATTTATACCGGAAAATTTCTATTCTGAGGAATTTGAAAAATTAACTGAAACAATTGTAAAAAATGTTCATGTTAACATCAAAAAGTATCCTGATAATATTTATTATTCAAGAATGAAATTAAATAATAGTAAAGATAAAGAAATTGGTGAGGACAAGATTATAAAATATTTTGCTAAAAGAAATTATAAAATATTATCTCCAGAAGAATTAACCCTGTCAGAACAGATATTTTATTTGAACCATGCTAAAAAAATTTGTATGACATCTGGTAGTATTTCACATAATATAATGTTTTGCAAAAATGATAACAATATTATTATTTTAAATAAAACGGATATGATAAACGGATATCAAATGGTTATTGATCATATTTCAAAATCTAAAATTATTTATATTGACATTTATAAAAAAATATTTTCTGTTTTATTTGGTATGGGTCCATTTTTACTGTATGTAACCAAATATTTACAACAATGGGGTGGTAAGGAAAAGAAGAGTAAGGGAATAACTTTAAAAGATTATAAGTGGTATTTTAATCGCTATTTTGAAATTTACAAAAATCCCAATAATAAAAGGTTATTAAAAAGTCAAAATATGTCAATGAAGAAAAAAAAGATATAATTATTATTTAATTATTTAACAGAAAAAAATTGTATTCTATCAATGATGTAATTTATTTGAATTTATCATAGCTAGATGTAATTTTACGGTTCAGTCAAGAAAATTAGTTTTGCAAATATAAATTTTTATTATATTTCTTTTTTTTGTTATTTTTTCTGATTGAACTGTAAATATACTATACTTTAAATATATGGTAGGTAGTAGGTGGTATTTTTGAAAAAAGTTTTAGAAAAATTAACAAGTAAAAAATTATATTTGTATTATTTTGTATCTTCTATTTTAATTGTCTATATGCATTGTAATCCTTTGCAGTGGGAAATAAAAATGTATAATTCCAATATATTTACTTACATTGATAATTTTTTTCAATGTTTTACATCCACTGCAGTACCTTTCTTCTTTTTAGCATCTGGCTTCTTATTATATAAGGATTTGTCTTTTGATGATATAAAAGAAGTAATAAAGAAGAAAGTTAAGCGTTATGGAATTCCTTATTTTGCTTGGAGTTTTATTTGTTTTCTTATTATAGATTATTTAAGAAATATGGATTATAGATATATACCTATATATTTACTTACATCAAGTTTTGATGGCCCTTTATGGTTTATAGAAGTGTTAATATTGTTGACTTTATTATCTCCAGTATTTTTATTTATACTTCGTAATAAAAAAATTAGTATATTATTTTTAATTTTCCTTTTTCTTGCATCATATTATATTAATATTCCTATTACTAGCAGTTCTATTGAAATATCATTAATTTGCCCTTTTCAAAGTCATTTAAAATTGGCATTACCATATTATTTTTTAGGTGCTTTTTTTGGTAAATTTTATTTTGATACCATTAACAAAGAAAAATACATATCTAAACTTTTAATAATTGTTTCATTTATTTGTATTTTAATTTTATATGGACAATGCTTTAGTAATTTTCCGATTAAAAATACTATCTTATTAAGATTTCAATGTGTTTTTATTTGGATTATTTTCCCTAAAAAAATATTTAATTATAAAGATCATTGGTGGTATCATCAAACATTTTTTACATATGCTGCTCATTGGATTTTTATTTGGCTAACTTCAAAACTTATTAATCATTTTTCTTATAACAATATTTTTATTTCAGCTTCATCATTTTTCTTTTTTCGATTAGCAATTACTGTTGTTATTTCATTAATAACGATTCTTTTAGGAAAAATTACTATGATGCTTTGTCCTAAATTTTATTCAATACTTACAGGAGAGAAAATAAAGAAAACTAATTAAAAATTATTTAGTTTTATCTATTACTATGAAGCAAAAATATCATTGAATTTTAATAAAAAACTAAATTTAACCCATTAAAAGAGAAAAAACTATATATTCATTCTCTTTTTTTTGTTATACTTATTATGTAAGAAAATATCAAATTTTTTGCATAAAAGAAAGAAGTGATTTGATGGCAGTAAAAAATAGAAAAAATAGCAAATATGCAATAATAGTAGATAATGTATCAAAAGAATTTAAATTGGTATATGATAAGCCATATACTTTAAAAGAGAGATTAGTGTTTTGGAATAAAACAAAAGTTGGAAAACATCAAGTATTAAAAAATATTAATTTGAAGATAGAAAAGGGAGAAACAGTAGCTTTAATTGGTGTTAATGGAAGTGGTAAGAGTACATTGCTTAAATTAATGACAAAGATAATTTATCCTACTTCAGGAACTATAACAACAAATGGCAAATTAACATCATTACTTGAATTAGGAGCAGGTTTTCACTCCGATTTTACAGGAAGAGAAAATATATATTTTAATGCATCAATCTTTGGATTAACAGCTGCTGAAATTGACAAAAGAGTACAAGACATAATTGATTTTTCAGAATTAGGTGAATTTATAGATGCACCAGTTAGAACATATTCTTCAGGAATGTATATGAGACTTGCATTTTCTGTAGCTATAAATGTTGATGCTGAAATATTATTAATTGATGAAATTTTAGCAGTAGGTGATCAGCATTTTCAAGACAAATGCTTTGAAAAAATGCAAGAGTTAAGAAATAGTGGTAAAACAATTGTAATTGTAAGTCATTCATTAAACTCAATACAAAAATTATGTGATAGAGCTATTTGGATATATAATGGTGAAGTTAAATTGGATGGGAAAACAAAAGAAGTATGCGAAGAATATATGAGGGTGTGTGGTTAGAATGATAAAAGAATTAATAAATAATTTATATAATTATAGGCAACTTTTAAAAAGTAATGTTCAAAAAGAAATTAGGGGAAAATATAAAGGATCCTTTTTAGGAGTGCTTTGGTCATTTGTAAATCCTTTGTTAATGACATTAGTATATGCAATTGTATTTCCATTAATTTTAAAAAATACTGAACCTCATTATGTTACATATTTAGTTATAGGAATTTTACCTTGGAATTACTTTACGACAGTAGTAGGGCAAGGCACAAATACTATTTTAGTTAATGGTGGAATTTTAAAAAAAGTATATTTTCCACGAGAAATATTACCGATTTCAGTAAACTTAAGTGGAATTATTAATTTCTTAATATCATGTCTAGTAATGTGCTTATTCTTAATATGTAGTGGAATAGGATTTAGTTGGAATATTTTATTTTTTCCATTAATTTTATTAGCTCAATTCATTCTTTTACAAGGAATAATATTTATAACTTGTGCTATTAATGTTTATGTTAGAGATCTTGAATATATTATTAATTTTATTATTAGTATGTTATTTTATGCAACACCAGTTTTATATTCAGCTAGCATGTTTAGTGGTAGTAAGTTAGAATGGATTATAAAATTAAATCCAATGGCTACTATTATCAATTCTTATCGTGATATTTTCTATTATCAAACAATGCCTAATATAAAAATGTTATTACTTGTTTTAATTTCAGGAATTGTATTATTATATGTTGGATTAAGAGTATTTAGAAAATTAGAAAAAGGTTTTGCAGAGGAATTATAATATGAAATTAGCAGGGGTAGTAGTATGGTATAATCCATCAAAAAAAGATATAAAAAATATAGATAGTTATATTAAAGCGGTCGATAAATTGTATATAGTTGATAATTCTGAAAATGGAAGTAATGAATCAAAAATACCAAATTCAAAGAAAGTAGAGTATATATACCAAAATGAAAATTTAGGTATTGCGAAAGCATTAAATATAGCTTGTTATAAAGCAATCAAAGAAAAATATAAATTTATTTTAACAATGGATCAAGATAGTTGCTTTAAGTCAAATGATGTAGATAAAATGAAAACTAAAATTTCTAGTTTAGATTTAAGTAAAATAGGAATAATTAGTCCTTGGCATAAAACTAAATTAAAATTAGAAAAACCAAAAGAGGAAATTGATTATCCATTAGATGTAATGACATCAGGAAATATTTTAAATCTAGATATTTTTCAAAAAATAGGTGGTTTTAAGGAATTTCTATTTATTGATGGTGTTGATATTGAATACTGTTTAAATCTTAAGAAGAATGGTTATAAAGTAATGAGAATAAATAGCATTGAACTGCAGCATGATTTAGGTGATATTTTCTATAGAAACTTTTTAGGAAAAGAATTTATGTGCGATAATCATAATTATCTAAGAATATATTATATGACTAGAAATTATCGTTATATTAGAAAAGAATATAGAAATATTGCTCCGGAGTTTTGCGATATTTTAGTAAAAATAAAAGGTTTAATTTTCAAAATAGTATTTTATGAAAAAGATAAATTTAGAAAATTAAGAAGCATTGTGTTTGGAATATATGATTATAAACATAATAATTATGGTAAATACCAAGGTAGGTGAGAAAATGGCTGATATTAAATATTTATTAGATAAATCTAAGGAGACAATTCAAGAAGAAGGAGTTGTTGGATTTATAAAGAAAACAGGACGTTATATAACAGGACATAAGAATCCAGTAAAAAATGTTAATTGCTATAAAGATGTTCTATTTATAAATGGGTGTACTTTACCTCACCCAACTAGATATAGAGTAGATCATCAAATGGAACAACTTTTAGCAAATGGTTATACAACTGATACTATTTTTTATGAAGATTTAACTTTAGAACAAGAAAAATATTATAAGACCTTTGTGTTTTTTAGATGCCCAATAACCGAAACTATAGAAAAGTTTATTACTTTAGCTAAAAAACAAAATAAAGTTATTTTTTATGATATTGATGATTTAGTTTTTGATAAAGAATATACAAAGACTATAAAACATTTAAAGAAATTAAATAAAGATGAATTAGATTTATATTATGATGGTGTAAAAAGAATGGGACAAACTCTAAAACTATGTGATTATGCTATTACTACTACACCAACATTAGCAAATGAATTAAGAAAATATGTGAAAGATGTATTTATAAATCGTAATGTAGCATCAGAAAAAATGACAGAGCTATCTATTCGTGCAATCAAAAATATAAATAAAGATAATTCAAAGGTTATTATTGGCTATCTAAGTGGAAGTATAACTCATAATGCTGACTTTGAACTAATTTTACCAGTCATTGAAAAAATCATGGAAAAATATAATAATGTATATCTAAAAGTAGTTGGATTATTAGATATTCCAAAAGAATTACAAAGATTTTCTGATAGAATTTTAACTGCACCTTTTGTATCATGGAAAAAGCTACCTGAAATTATAGCATCTATAGATATTAATTTAGCACCACTTGAAGATAGTATTTTTAACGAAGCAAAATCAGAAAACAAATGGATAGAAGCAGCTTTATGTAAAATACCAACTGTTGCTTCTAATATAGGTGCCTTTAAAGAAATGATTCAAAATAAACAAGATGGATTTTTATGTTCAAATGAAAAAGAATGGTTTCAGGTGCTTGAAGAATTAGTAGTAAGTTTAGATTTACGAAATAGTATTGGAACAAATGCATATAATCGAGTAACTAAAAATAATGTTACTACTTACACCGGTTATTCTTTAACAAAATTTATTTCTAGTAAGTTACCAAAAACAATAGCCTTTGTGTTACCAACAACTAATATTAGTGGTGGAGTGAATGTAATATTAAAGCACTGTAGTATTTTGAAAAATGTAGGTATGAATGTATTTATTATTAATTCTGATAAAGTAAACGATAATATTATAAATAATGATGGTGAAATAGAAGTTATTTCCAATGTAACTAGTAAAATAGATGCCAAAATAGATGTAATGGTTGCTTCTCTTTGGGCTACTTTAGATTATGTGAAAAAGTATCCTAAGGTATTAGAAAAAGCATACTTAGTTCAAAATTTTGAAACTGATTTTATGAAATATGGTGATTATGGAAAAATTATAGCAAATTCTACTTATAGTTATGATGATATAAAATATATCACAATATCTAAATGGTGCCAAAATTGGTTAGAAAATAAGTATGAAAGAAAAGTATCATTTATAAGAAATGGAATTAATTTAAATCAATTTCCATATAAAGAAAGAAAATTTAATAAAAAAATTAAAATTTTAGTAGAAGGAAATAGTGATGACTATTATAAAAATGTTGATGAGAGTTTTAAAATAGTCGAAAAACTTGATAAGAGCAAGTATGAAATTCAATTTTTATCTTATCAAGGAAAGCCTAAAAATTGGTATTATGTTGATAAATTTATGCATCGTGTTCCTTACGATCAGGTTGGAAAAGTTTATCAAGATGCGGACATTTTAATTAAATCTAGTATTTTAGAGAGTTTTTCTTACCCACCACTTGAAATGATGGCTACTGGTGGTGTTTGTGTAGTAGTTCCAAACGATGGTAATATTGAATATCTAAAAGATGAAGAAAATTGTTTGTTTTATGAAAAAGGGAATATAGATCAAGCCGTACAACAAATAGAAAGATTATCAAATGATAAGAAGTTGCGTGATCATTTAATTAAAGAAGGCATTAAAACAGCTAAAAGTAGAAATTGGAAAGAAATAGAAAAGGAAATAGTGGAAGTGTATGTTGGAAATAAATAAAAAAGGAATAAGTATAGAAAAACTTTTTGTAGTAATAGGATTGATTGTTGGTTTCATGTTTATTTATATAATACCACCTTTTCAATCTCCAGATGAAGACAGTCATTTTAAAAAGGCTTACTCTATAGCTAATGGAAATTTATATGCTAAATCTGAAAATAAAACAATAGGTTTAGAAATACCAGAAGCTATGAATGATTATATAAATAATAAACTTTCAATGATGGGTAATAGAGAATTAAAATATAGTTATAATGATTTTTATTATGACCAATATCTAACAAACGATTTATCAAAAACATCATTTTATAGAGTATCAACATCTGAAACTTCTCCTATTGCGCATTTAATTCCTGGAATTGGAATATTGATTGCTAAATTGTTTGGATTAATTTTTTTCAAAGGTAATCCATCAATTGCATTTATGTTATCATTTGCTAGATTTTTTTCATTACTATCATACTTAACGATTGGTTACTTTGCTATAAAATTAACACCAGCATTTAAAAAAAGCTTTTTTGCAGTTTTACTTATGCCGATGTCTATATTTTTAGGTAGCATGGTAACATATGATAATTTATTAATATCTATTACAGCATTAGCAGTAGCATCTATTTTAAAATTAACTTATGATAAAAAAGAAAAATTTAATAATAAATGGTTTATAATATTTTCAGTAATTGGCTATATATTATTAAATGTTAAAGTAATATATGCACCAATATTAGGATTAATGTTATTTATTCCTAATGAAAGATTTAAAAATAAAGATAAAAAAGAAAAATGGAAAACATATTTACTATTAGGTACTGTTATTATACTGGCAACAATATTATTAAAAATACCTAATTTATTATTAGAATCTGCTAAGAGCTCTGATCTATATAGTAAACAACTTCAATATGTTCTATCACATCCACTATCATATACTAAAATCTTGCTTAATAATATTAGAGGTCAATTGATTCAACAACTATATTGGATGGTTGGTACCTTTGGTTTATTAGATACTTATTTACCACCTTTATTTATGTTTATATCTTTTATAAATTTGATAATTGTATTTATTACTGATGGAATATCTGAAAAAATTAAAATAAATTATAAACAAAAAATAATAGTGTTATTATCTTTTATTCTTGGAGTAGTAGGTATGTATACAGCTATGTATTTATATTGGACTGTTGATGTATTTGGTGAAGTTGGAGGCAATACTATAACGGGAGTACAAGGAAGATATTTTATTCCATTATTAATTTCTTTACCATTATTATTTTCAAATAGTATATTTAATAGGAATAAAAAAATATTTAACTTTTCCAAAGAATATTTTAATTATTCCATCTTAATTATAATAATTTGCCTAACGATTAGTATGCTAGTTAGCATAACAAGATTTTGGATATAAAATAATTGAATGGGAAGTGATAAAAATGAAAAACACAAACAAAGAAGAAGTAAAAGATAAAATATTATTTGTAATACCTGCTTACAATGAAGCTGAAAATATTGAGAAAGTTTTGAATGAAATTAAAAAAGATGCACCATTTGCCGATATCTTAGTAATCAATGATTGCTCTAAAGATAATACAAAAGAAATAGTAGAAAATAATAATGTAAAATGTATTAATAACATTTTTAATATGAGATATGCAATGGCAGTGCAAACTGGTATAAAATATGCTAGTAGTCATAGCTATGATTATGTAATACAATTTGATGCTGATGGACAACATATTGCTAGTGAAGCCATAAAACTTTATAAGGAAGCTAATAAAGATAACTGTGATATTGTGATTGGTTCTAGATATATAAAAGATACTGGCTATCCTTGCCCGTTATTCAGAAGAATAGGTACTAAATTATTTGCATCTATCATTAGAATTTTTTGTCATCAAACAATAGCAGATCCATTATCTGGATTCCAATGTTTAAATAAAGAAGTAATTAATAGATATTCAAAAATGGGAAATTATCCAGAATATCCAGATGCTAATCTGGTAATAGAAATGTTAAGAGCAGGTTATAAGATAAAAGAAGTTCCTGTAAAAATGAGGCTTAGAGAAGCAGGAGAATCTATGCACGGCGGAATTATCAAGCCAATTAAATATATGGTAGAAATGTTTTATACAATTGTATTTATTCTAATACAAACGCCTGTAAAAAAGAAGGTGAATAAATAATGAAAAAAATATATTTTATTGCTATAGCAGTATGTGCTTTAATTTATGTAATTTTTGAAGTAAGAAAAAAGAAATTCTCAATAAAAGAAAGTTTTTATTGGGTATTAGCGGCTATTATTATGTTCTTTTTGGCTATATTTCCATACTCAATTGATAAAATAGCTATTTTCTTAAACATTGAATATCCACCATCTTTATTATTTGTATTATGTATCATTTTCCTATTATTTATCAATTTCAGAAACAGTAAAAAAATTGCAGAACATCAAGAAAAAATAGTAGAAATGGCTCAACATATTGCATTGCTAGAAAATGAATTAAATAAGAAAGGAAACAAGTAATATGAAGTTGATATTAACAATAATTTATATATGTATGACAACTACAGGAATCTTTTTAATGAAATTAGGTGGCAATTCACTATCACTAACTCTACAAAATGGAATTAATTTTAAGATGGGTTATATTACCTTATTAGGGTTTCTAGCATATTTAATTAGTTTCCTATTATGGCAAAAACTATTAGTAACATTTGACCTTAGTTATATTGTACCGATCACAACAGGTATCTCACAAATTATTATCTTATTATTAGGCGTTCTATTCTTTAAAGAACAAATTAATTGGGTAGGCGTAGTTGGTGTTATTATTACGATTATTGGTATTACCTTAATTGGATTTGGAAAGAAAATGTAATAAAAAGTAGGAGTAAGAATGAAAATAACGATAATAACTGTTTGCTATAATTCAGGAAAAACAATTAAAGATACAATAGAATCTGTATTAGCTCAGAATTATAAGAATTTTGAATATATCATTATAGATGGTAAAAGTAAAGATAATACTGTTGATATAATAAAGTCATATGAACCAAAATTTAATGGAAAAATGAAATGGATTTCTGAAAAAGATAAAGGTATCTATGATGCTATGAATAAGGGAGTAAAACTTGTTAGTGGTGATATTATAGGACTTATTAATGCTGATGATATTTTAGCTACTCCTAATGCTTTTCAAATAATAGTAGATACTTTTAAAAATGAAAACTGCGATGGAACTTATTCTAATTTAAGAGTTTTAGATGAAAATATGAAAAAAGTAATTAGAGTATTTAAACCTAAAAAAGGAAATTATAAATTAGGGTGGTATCCACCTCACCCAACACTTTATCTAAAAAAAGATGTTTATGATAAAATTGGTCTTTATAGCTTGGATTATAAAATAGCAGCTGATTATGACTTAATGATAAGAGTTATGAAAGATAGTGATATAAAACTATCTTATATTAAAGAAGTATTAGTTTATATGCGTGGTGGTGGTATAAGTACCAATGGAATTAATGGTTACTATAAAAGTTTTAATGAATCATTACAAGTATTAAAAGAAAATAAAATAAAATTTCCAGTAATTGTAAATTTAATTAGAACAGTAGTTATATTTAATCAATCACTAAAAGCAAAACTAAAAAATAATAGTAATTAATAATAGGGGGTATTATGAAAAAAGAAGTAAAACTTAGTATTATTGTACCATGTTATAAAGTAGAAAAATATTTGCCAAGATGCTTAGACTCATTGTTGAATCAGACTTTAGAAGAAATTGAAGTAATATGTATAAATGATGGTTCTCCAGATAATTGTTTAAAAATATTAAAAGAATACCAAAAGAAATATTCTTCCAAATTAGTAATCATTGATAAAAAGAATGAAGGCGTTTGGCGTGGAAGAAAAGATGGTATCAAGAAAGCAAAAGGAGAATTTATAGGATTTGTAGATAGCGATGATTATGTAGCACTAGATTTTGCAGAAAAATTATATAATGCTGCTAAGAAAAATCATGCTGATATTTCAGTATGTGGATTTGATAGAATTGATTTAGAGACTGGAAAGTTATATTCAAGAGAAATGTGTTACCCAGAAACTAAAATTATTGAAATGAATAAAAAGCCAGAAGACGTACTGATGATAAATGGTGCACCATGGAATAAAATATATAAGGCAAATTTATTAAAAGAAATGGCAGAACTTGAACACCCACCTAGAATATTAGATGATATGATGTTTTTACTTTTGATCTATATCAATGCAAATAAAATTACTTTTATTCCAGATAGTTTAGTTTATTATATGGTAAGAACAGATTCTATTATTAATACCATAAGAAAAGAACAAGTAGAATCAACATATTTGGCTATGACTGAAGTAAGAAGAGTCTATGAAAATAGTGATCGTCGTGTAACAATGTTACCAGTTTTAGATTCTATGGCTTTTCTTCATTTAGGGATTTCTCTAATGTTTAGACTTTCTAATGATAAAGAATGTAATTTAAAAGAAGCAATAAAAACAAATAATAAGTTTTTAGACGATTGGTTTCCTACTTGGAGATATAGTAAATTTATTAAATTATCTTATATGTTTAAACATGGATTTAATAATTTAAAAATATGGATTGTTAAAATGTGTTATAAATTTCATTTGTTTAGAGCCTTCTTAAAAGTTTACAATTTTATGATTACAAAATTAAAAATCGATATAAAATGGTAGAAAGAATAATTCTTTCTCTTTTTTTCTTTAATATATAGTATAATAAAGTTAATAGGTAGGTGTTTGCAGTGAAAAATAACATTTTATATATTGTAGTACCATGCTACAATGAAGAAGAAGTATTAACAGAAACAACGAAACAATTAAAAACAAAATTAGAAGATTTAATAGAGAAAAAAGTAATTGCTAAAGAAAGTCGTGTTATGTATGTAAATGATGGTTCAAAAGATAAGACATGGCAGTTAATTGAAAAGATAAGTAAAGAGAACGAATTATTTACTGGTATTTCATTATCTAGAAATAGGGGACATCAAAATGCCCTTTTAGCAGGTTTAATGACAGCAAAAGAGTATGCAGATATAGTAATTAGTATGGATGCAGATCTTCAAGATGATATTAATGCTATTGATGATATGTTAAAGAAATATTATGAAGGCTGTGATATTGTTTATGGTGTGCGTAGCTCTAGAAAAAAAGATACTTGGTTTAAGAAAACTACTGCTCAGGCTTTTTATAAATTTATGAAATTAATGGGAGTAGATATTGTATATAATCATGCTGATTATCGTTTAACTAGTAGAAAAGTGTTAGAGCACTTTGCAGATTATAAAGAAGTAAATCTTTTCTTAAGAGGAATGTTTCCATTAATTGGTTATCAGTCAGATGTTGTTTACTATGAAAGACATGAAAGATTTGCCGGAACTAGTAAATACCCACTTAAAAAAATGTTAAACTTTGCTTGGGATGGAATTACGTCATTTAGTGTAAAACCAATTAGATTTATTTTAACATTAGGTGTTTTTCTTTTTGTTATTAGTCTTATTATGACTATTTACTGTATTATCGTAAAATTATTAGGTCATGCTGTTACTGGTTGGACATTCTTAGCTTGTTCTATATGGATGTTAGCAGGAGTTCAAATGTTATCTCTTGGTATTATTGGAGAATATGTTGGTAAAATGTATAATGAAACTAAAGCAAGACCACGCTATATTATTTCTAGAAATTTAATGGAGGAAGATAAATGAAAGTATTAGTTACAGGTGGTATGGGCTATATTGGTAGTCATACAGTTGTTGAATTATTAGAAAATAATTATGAGGTAGTAATTGTTGATAATCTAGTAAATTCTAAAATAGATGTTTTAGATAAAATAGAAAAAATAACTGGTAAAAGGCCTAAATTTTATCAATATGATTTATGTGATTATCAAGATTTAGAAACTATATTTAAAGAAAATAAAATTGATGTAGTAATTCATTTTGCTGGTTTAAAAGCAGTAGGAGAAAGTTGTGAAAAACCACTTCTTTATTATCAAAATAATTTAATATCTACTATGAATTTATTAGATATCATGGCAAAATATAATTGTAAAAAACTTGTATTTTCTTCTAGTGCTACTGTTTATGGTAAACCTAAGAGTCTTCCTATTCAAGAAGATTTCCCTTTATCAACAACGAATCCATATGGTTCTACAAAACTATTTATTGAATATATGTTAAAAGATTTATATAAAGCAGATCCAACTTGGAGCATCGCAATTCTTAGATATTTTAATCCAATTGGAGCTCATCAATCTTATTTATTAGGAGAAAATCCTAATGGTATTCCTAATAACTTAATGCCATATATTGTAAAAGTTGCTACTAAAGAATTAGATCATTTAAATATTTTTGGCAATGATTATGATACGAAAGATGGAACAGGTGTAAGAGATTATATTCATGTAGTTGATTTAGCTAAAGGACATATTAAAGCAGTAGAAAAAGTTTTAACTACTAATAAAGTTGACTGTTATAATTTAGGTACTGGAGTAGGTTATAGTGTATTAGAAATAGTTGAATTATTTAAAAAAGTAAACAAGGTCGATGTTCCTTATAAAATTGTAGAAAGAAGAAGTGGAGATATTAGCAGCTGTTATGCAGATCCAACCTATGCACTAAAAGAGTTAGGATTTAAAGCTGAAAAAACTTTAGAAGATATGGTAAGAGATAGTTACCAATTTGTTGTAAATAATAAGTAAAATTAATTATTATAAAACCGGTGAAACTTGTCATCGGTTTTTATAATGTAAAAATATTATTAAATCTAATTACTATTCAATAAAATAATCACTAATGAAAATTATTTTCTTTTTAATAAATAATAATTAGTATCTTTATAATCTTCTTTTTGATGTTTTGAAGCAATTATTTGGTAATTTTCTACTATGAACTGTCCACTATTTTCTAATGCTGTTTGGTCTAATTTTGAAACCATCACAACATAATTAACACATTTATCTCTTATACATATATTTTGACCATCCCAATTATATGGATATAATTCATAGGAAAGATTCTGTATTTCAAAATGCTTAATAGTAGGATTTTGATTCGTAGTAAAATATACTCCTAAATCTAAAAAGCCATAATTTAAAAGTGTCGTATCTTTATCTTTTAGAATAATATCACGAAACATATATTGAGCAAGTTCTTTTTTTGGAGTTAGAAGCAAAGTACGATAATTAGCACATGTATAAGAAAAATAAATACAAGAAATAGAAACAGGAATAATTAGTAAAAAACTATATTTAAAATTCTTAATTTTAGGTAGAAAATGATCAAAGGTTTTAAATAGTTGAATCCAAGCAAGTAATGTAAAAAATAATATTAATAATAAAGAATAATAAGGATAATTTTGTCCTCCAATAAAAGTGAATATGATAGATATTAAAAATGTTAAAAATAGATAAATTTTATTATTAATATTTTTAATAGATAAAATTATAAAAAGAATAAATATTATTAAAAGTATAAATAGTAAAATATTATTTATATTAAATATAGTATCTATAAATATTCCAATAGAAGAAAATAATTTTTGTAGAAGGCTATAATCATTATTAGTTCCATATTTTGTGATATTAACGAAAAAGTAAGTATAAATAAATTCTTTAAGTCCATTATTAATTAGAAAGTAAATACTAAATAATAGAAAAGGAATACCCATACCAAATAAGAAAATAAAACAGTATTTAAATCCCTCTTTAAATTTTTTTTGGAACATATAATCGAAAAATATAAACATCATCCAACTAAGCCAAAATCCACATAAATTATATTTAATTAAAAAGATAATTCCTGCTAGAAAGCCATTGATAAAAATAATTTTAGAATTCATTTCTTTATTTTTTAAATAATTTAAAAAGTAATATAAACTAATCATAAAGAACGGAAAACAAATTTCTTCAGCACTACCACCATGGGCAAAGGAATTACAGGTACAAATAGTAGTAAACATAATTGGTAAAATTAAAAAAGCATATTTCTCATCTATAAATAATTTTATAATCTTATAAGCATAAAACAAACAAATAGACTGTAATAAACACTCAATAATAAATACTCCTAAAAAAGACTGATTTGTAATTAGATATCCTAATCCATATATTAGATATAAAATAGGACCCTTTTGTTCAAATAAATCTTTATATGGTACTAAACCATTCATCATACCTTTTCCAACTGTAAAAAAAGCATTTACATCTACCCAATCATTCATAGGATATAAAGGTGAATTTTGTGAACAAAAAAGTAAAATCATAGTAGCTGTTAATAAACAGAAACAATAAATAAAAACATTTTTTTTCTTTTTCATAATAATTAAATTCCTTCTAAATACATAAAATCAATAACTTATATATTATCAATTACTCCATTTATTTCTAGTATAACATACTAAATTGAAAAAAAATTTTAAAAATTTTCACTTTTTGTAAGTATTTTTCAAAGTTTTTTAAATAATATTATTAGAATCATAAAGACAGGGGGAATAAAAATGAAAAAAATTTTAATGATTCTAGCAGTATTATTTATTTTAGCAGTACCTAACATAAAAGTATTGGCATTGGAAGATAGCTTTTATGAAGGAGAGTATATTCCAGGGGAATATATTAAAAAGTTTAGAAATGGGGCAGGAAAATATGAACAACTTAGATTTTTCAGAAGAAAGAGTGATAATAGGGCAGTATATTGTATTGAATTATGGGAAGCAATCTCTAGTAACAAATTAATTCCAGGTTATGATAATGACCAATATTTACATTCTAATATGGATTATAGTAATTGGGAAAGAGTAATGTTAATTTCTTATTATGGTTATGGTTATCAAAATCATACTGAAGATAAGTGGTATGTAGTTACGCAGTTTATGATTTGGAAAGAATTATCTTCAGATACTAATTTATATTTTACTGATAAATTAAATGGTAACAAAATAGAAAAATATGAAGCAGAAATGAATGAGATTAATAATTTAATTCAAAACCATAGTAATATTCCATCTATTTATAATCAAACTTATCAAGTAAAATATAAAGAACCATTAATAATTCAAGATACTAATAATGTACTAGAAAAGTTTAATATTACGGGAGGTAATGAAATTGTAACAAAGAAAGAAAAGAATACATTAACCATTATGAAAAATACTATAGGAGAAAGTCAAATTATTTTTTCTAATACCGATAATATGTATTCGTCAAGGCCAATTGTATATATTGATGAAAATGGTCAAAATCTATTAGCGGCAGGTAGTTATTATCCAATATATATGGTAGTAAATGTAAATTTGGCTTATAAGAATATTAAGGTTATAAAACTGGATAAGGAAACTGGTAATCTTTCACAGGGTGATGCAAATCTAATAGGAAGTAAGATTCAATTATTAGATAAAGATTATCAGTTGATAGCTTTAAAAGAAATAACTGATGATCACTCTTTGGTATTTGATAATGTTCCTTATGGAACTTATTATTTAAAAGAAGTAACACCTGGTAATGGTTATTTATTGAATAAAGCATTAAAACAGATTGTAGTAGATGATAATCATGATACTTATGAATTTGAAAATCAAGTAATAAAAAATAAAATAGAAATTACGAAGTATCTAAAGAATCCACTTACAGAAGAGATAAAAAAAGAAAGTAATGCTACATTTTCTATTTATAACACTAAAAAAGAAAAAGTAGCTGTCCTAACAACTAATCGTCTAGGAAATGCACAAGTTACTTTACCATATGGAAATTATACTTTGGTTCAGGAAACTGGTGTTAAAAATCATAAGTTTATTAAAGATTTAGAATTTTCTATTACAGAAGATAATCTAACGCAACACTTCAATTTATATAATGAAGAATTGACAGCAACTATTAAAATTATAAATGTTGATAGTGATTCTAATTTACCAATTTTAGAGTCTGGTAGTATTTTTAAAATTAAAAATTTAGATACTAATAGATATATAAAAGATAAAGATGGTAATATTTTAGAATTAGTAACAGATGAAATAGGAAAAACTAGTACCAAGTTATCTAGTGGTATTTATCAATTAGAGCAAGTAAAGGTAGTAGATGGTTATTATGAAACAAAAGAAGTTTATAAGTTTGAAATTAGTGATGGTATAGAATTTCAAAAAGATGAATTAGAAAATAATTATCTAGAAATTAATGTAGCAAATAAAAAGAAAACAGGAAAATTAAAGTTAGAAAAATATACTGAATATTATTTAAATGATGCATTAACAAAAACTATCAAAGAAAAAGATTTTAAGGTACCTATTTATGCAAGTGATGATATCTATTCTAAAGATGGCGTAAAATTATATGGAAAAGATGAAGTAGTGGGAATATTAGGAATAGATGAATTTGATTTATATTATGGCTCTTATTATTTAGTAGTAGAATCTACTTCAGAAAAACAAGAATTTACTATTGATAACTTAGATACCAAGATAGTTAAACTTTATAAGCAAATCTATGAGTATGAAGAAATAGAAGAAGTAATAGAATTTCCCAATACACTTATTAATAAAAGTATGCTTTCTAATATCAATTTACTTCCTATTGTATTAGGATTATCTTTAATGAAAAGGAAGAAATATGAAACAAAATAAATTAGCCTTTTTCTTAATTATAATTGGTATCTTGTGGACTAGCTATAAATATATATCCAAAAATGAAGAATTAATCATAGAAAAGAATATGATTGATAATACACTACAAAATCAAGTTAGTTATTTAAAAAAAGATGTTGATACTTATGATATGGTATTAGAAATACCTAAAATTAATTTAAAAAAGGGAGTCTATTCAAAATATGATATTAGAAACACGATTAAGAAAAATGTTATGATTCATGAAAAGTCAGATTATCCTAATCAAGAGAATTCTAATTTGATTTTAATGGCTCATTCTGGAAATAGTGATATTGCTTATTTTAATGATTTAGTAAAACTAGATACAGATAGTTTAATAAAAGTATATTATCAGAATGTAAAATATACATATAAATTAGATCATTATTATGATGTAGATAAATTTATGCCAACAAAAATTATTAGAGATAAAACTAAAAACACAATTACTTTAGTTACTTGTAATCAAAAAGATAAAACTAAGCAAACTATTTATATTGGATATTTAATTGATAAGATATAATTTTTAATTTAAAGGAGAAGTTATGTTAGAGAATAATGATAAATATTTTGAAGTGTTAAATGATATTAAGAAAACCTTAATGACAACAAGAAATAGAATAGTAGAAAATGTTAATAAAGATTTAGTATTAATGTACTACAGCATTGGTTTAAAGTTAATAGAAAACAATAAGTGGGGTTCTTCTTTTATAGACATGCTAGCAAAGGATTTAAAAAGAGAGTTTCCTACATTAAAGGGAATGTCTGCTAGAAACCTAAGATATATGCAAAAATTTGCGACTGAATTTGATAATGATGAATTTTTGCAACATGATGTTGCAAAATTACCATGGTCTTCATTAACCACAATAATGGACCGAGTTAAAGATAAAGAACAAAGAAAATGGTATATTATAGAATCTATTGAAAATGGTTGGGCCAGACCTGTTATAATCCATCAAATCGCAAGCAAATTATACGAAAGGCAGGCATTACTAGAAAATAAAACAACCAATTTTGATAATACATTGCCATCTCCAAATAATGAACAAGTAAAAGAGTTATTAAAAGATCCATATATATTTGATTTTATAACTGCTGATAAAGATTCAAAAGAATTAGATATTGAAAGAGAACTAACAGCTAATATAACTAAGTTATTACTAGAACTTGGTAATGGTTTTGCATTCGTTGGAAAACAATATCATTTAGAAATAGAAAAGGAAGATTATTATATCGATTTATTGTTTTATAATTTGAAGGTCAGAAGTTATGTGGTAATAGAATTAAAGACAACTGAGTTTAAACCAGAATATGCAGGTAAACTTAATTTTTATCTAAGTGCAGTAGATAAATACATTAAAGATGAAAATGATAATCCTACATTTGGAATATTACTTTGTAAAGATAAGAAAAAAGTAACTGCAGAACTTGCACTCAAAGATATTAATAAACCTATTGGTGTTAGTGAATATAAAATTTTATCAGAGATACCTGAGTTTTTAGAAAATACTCTTCCAAGTATTAAAGATATCGAAAAAAGATTAGAAGAAAGAGAGTAAAAAACGATTGTTTTAGATTTAATAATCATCTTAGAATAGCTAAAAATTAAAAACTAACATAAAAATTAATATATGGCTGTTATGAAATTTATTCTTGCTATAACAGTCATTTTTCTGTGGAAATGAATGGAAAAACTTTACTTGATGCCTTTTATTTACTATAATGTTGTTAAGGTGATGACATGAAAAAGATAACGATATTTTCCCTTCATTTAGGCTATGGTGGAATAGAAAAAAGTATAGTAAATCTAGCTAATTTATTAAGTAATGAATATCAAGTAGAAATAGTATCTACCTATAAATTAGAAGATACTCCTGCTTTTGAAATTAATGATAAAGTAAAAGTAACTTATTTAATTGATAAATATAAACCAAATCGTGAGGAATGGAAAAATTCTATTAAGAAATTGCGACCAATTAAATTTATAAAAGAAAGCTGTAAGTCTTTTTTAGTATTATTTTATCGTAAACGCAAAACAGTTGCTGCCATAAAAAACTGTGATAGTGATATTTTAATATCTACCCGTATTTTATTTAATAATTGGCTAGGAGCTTATGGTAGAAAAAAAGCATACAAAATTGCTTGGGAACATAATCATCATCATCAAGATATGAAATATGCAAATAAAGTTGTGGATTCTTGTAAGAGAATAGATAGTTTAGTATTAGTGTCTGACTCCTTAAGAAATTTCTATAAGAGAAAGATGAAAGAAAAAAATATAAAATGTAAATGTGTGTTTATTCCTAATATGTTAGATAATATACCAGAAAAAGTATCTAAACTAGATAAAAAAAGAATAATATCAGTAGGTAGATTATCAAAAGAAAAAGGCTTTACGGATTTAATAGATATTTTTTCTAAATTTCATCATTTACACCCTGATTGGCATTTAGACATTGTAGGTGGTGGAGCAGAAAGAAATAAAATTGTAGACCGTATTTATCAGTATAATTTAACAGATGCTGTTACTGTACATGGTTATTTAAAGAAAAAAGAAATCGATGAATTACTAGATAAATCTTCTTTATATGTAATGACTTCCTATACAGAATCATTTGGTATTGTTTTAATAGAAGCTATGTCACATGGTGTACCTTGCTTAGCATTTACATCAGCAGAGGGAGCAAATGATTTAATAGAAGATGGAAAAAATGGTTATTTAATAGAAAATCGTAATTATGATGATATGATTATGAAAATGGAAGAATTGGCAAAAGACAAAAAAAAGCGTCAAAAATTTGGAGAGTATGCTAGAACTACTAGTTTAAATTATAGCAGTGATGTTGTTACAAAAGAGTGGATAGCTTTATTAAAAAGAAAGGCTTAATATGAAAAAAGTTTTATTTATTTCAAGTACCGGAGGACATCTATCTGAAATGATGATGTTAGAAAGCTTATTTAAAAAATATGATTATCATATTATTACAGAAAAAACAGATACAACAAAAAATTTATCAGAAAAGTATAAAGGAAAAGTAAACTATTTAATTTATGGAACAAAAGATCACCCCCTTACTTATCCTTTTAAATTATTAGGAAACTGTTTTAAAAGTCTATACTATTATTTTAAAATCAGGCCAGACTTTATTGTTACAACAGGAGCTCATACAGCTGGTCCTATGTGTTGTATTGGTAAAATATTTGGTAGTAAAATTATCTATGTTGAAACATTTGCTAACATTCATACTAAAACCATTACTGGAAGGCTTGTTTATAAATTTGCTGATTTATTTATTGTGCAGTGGGAAAGTATGTTAGAGTTATATCCAAAAGCTACCTATGGTGGTTGGATCTATTAGGAGTAAGAAAATGATATTAATAACATTAGGAACTCAAGATAAAGAGTTTACAAGAATTTTAAAAGAAGTAGACAAATTAATTACCAAAAAAGTAATTAAAGAAGAAGTAGTAGTACAAGCGGGATATACAAAATATAAATCAAAGAACATGAAAATATTTGACTATGTTTCAAAAACGGAATTAGAAAAATACATAGAAAAAGCAAGCTTTGTGATTACTCATGCTGGTGTTGGTACTATTTTTGATTGCTTAAAGAAAAATAAAAAAATAATAGCCGTTCCAAGACTTTCAAAATATAAAGAACACAATAATGATCATCAACTACAAATAGTAGAAGAATTTGGAAAAGAAGGTTTTTTAATACCAGTTTATGAAATGGACGAATTAGAACAAGCTATTCAAAAAGTAAAAACCTTTAAACCCAATAAATATAAAAGTAATAATAAAAATATGGTAAAGTTAATTAGTGAGTATATAGATAGGAATGAAAAAAGAAGTATGATAAAAACTATAAAAGAATTGTTTAATAAATATCGTGAAATCATTATGTATTTAATTTTTGGTGTACTAACAACTGTAGTTAGCTTAGCTGTTTACTACATATTAGTATATACCATTTTAAATCCCAATAATCCATTTGAACTTCAAGTAGCCAATATTATTTCTTGGATAGCAGGAGTTACTTTTGCTTATTTCACAAACCGTAGTATGGTATTTCAAAGTAAAAATAAAAATAAACTAAAAGAAGCTGGAAGTTTTGTTTTAGCAAGAGTAGTTACTCTTATTATGGATATGTTAATTATGTTTGTTGGTGTAACCCTATTACATGGAAATGATAAACTATTAAAATTAATTTCCCAAGTAATCGTAATAGTGTCTAATTATGTATTTTCCAAACTGTTTGTATTTAAAAAATAAGAATAATATGCTAAACTATCATCAAGAAGGTGTAATTATGAAAAAAATTTCAATTGTGGTACCATGTTATAATGAAGAAGAATCATTACCACTATTTTATAAAGAAGTAAATAAAGTTACCGAAAAAATGAAAGCAAAAGCTGAATTTGAATTTGTTTTTGTCAATGATGGCTCTAAAGATAATACTTTGGAAGAATTAAGAAATTTAGCTAAAAAAGATAAAAGAGTAAGATATATTTCTTTTTCTAGAAATTTTGGAAAAGAAGCAGGAATGCTTGCTGGACTTGAAAATGCAACAGGAGATTATATCACGACAATGGATGCTGATTTACAGGATCCACCTACTTTATTAGAGGAAATGTTTGATACATTAGAATCTGGTGAATATGACTGCTGTGCTACGAAAAGTACCAACCGTAAAGGTTATTCTTTCTTAAGAAAGACATTTACAAAATGGTTTTATGATATCATTGGTAAAATTTCTAAAACAGAAATGGTACCAGGGGCTAGAGATTTTAGATTAATGACTAGACAAATGGTAGACGCTATTATTTCTATGAGAGAATATAATAGATATTCAAAAGGTCTATTTAGCTTTGTTGGTTTTAAAACAAAATGGATTGATTTTGAAATAGAAGACCGTGCAGCTGGTACTTCGAAATTTAATTTTTGGAAATTATTTTCTTATGCAATTGAAGGAATTGTAGCCTTTTCTACTGCACCACTTGCATTTGCAGCTTTAGTAGGTGTTATCTTTTGCTTTATAGCTTTCATATTAATCATTTTCGTTATTGTGAAAACATTAGTATGGGGTGATCCTGTTGGTGGTTGGCCTAGTATGGCATGTATCCTGTTCTTTGTAGGAGGAATACAATTATTCTGTACTGGTATCATTGGAGAATATCTAGCAAAAACCTACTTAGAAACAAAGCATAGACCAGTTTATATTGTGAAAGAAACAGAAAAAAATTTAAAAAAGTAGTATATGAAGTTGTTAGAAAATAGTAGTATAGCTACTTTTTTTCTTGCAAAATTCTGTAAAGATAGAGAAAAATAATGTCAAAAAAACAGTAAAGTATGATAGTATAGAGTAGGTGATAATCATGAGTGATGTTATGACAGAATTAATTGATGTTTTAGATGAAAATGGAAATAAAACGGGAGAAGTAGAAACAAAAGAAGAAATATATAAAAGAGGATTATGGCATCGTTCCGTTCATATTTGGATTGAAAATGATAAGCAAGAATTATTGGTTCAAAAAAGGAATCCTCTTAAAAATACATTTCCTAACCTATGGGCAATTTCTTCAGCAGGTCATGTAATAGCTGGAGAAACTAGTATAGAGTCAGGATTACGTGAATTAAAAGAAGAATTAGATGTTGATGCCAAAAAAGAAGATTTGGAATTTTTATTTACCATTAAAAGGGTACAACCCTATAAAGATTCTTATATTCGTGTTTTTGATGATGTTTACCTTCTACACAAAAATATTGATGTAACAAAAACAAAACTACAAGTAGAAGAATTAACAGATATTAAATATGTATATTATGAATACTTAGAAGATATATTCAAAGAGGGAGATAAAGACTATGTTCCCTATACAGAAGAGCATCAAAAGCTATTTTCCATTCTTGATGATAGAAATATGGAAGTAATCTAAAAACTGGTATAGATAACTCTTTTTACGAAAGGTTATGTTAAACTTCGTGACTGATAAATAGAAATTAGTGATATAATTAATATAGCTAAACGAAATAGAAGAATTAATGACTAGATAATAATTTATGATAATGGAGGAATTTTAAATGATAACAATAAAAAATGAAAATGATATTAAATTTAAAAAGATAATTGATACTAGGTTAAGAAAAAACAATATAGAAAAATGTAGCTGGTTCAAAGATAATATTTCAGAAGATATAAATATATCGAGTGTAAAAAATAATAACTTTTTAGCATTTGATAATGATAAATTAATAGGTGGAGCAATTGGCTTTGTAGAATTTAATTGGTATTTTTTGGATTTATTATATATAGATGAGGAGTATAGAAACAGAAACATAGGAACGAATTTAATAAAAGAAATTGAGAAATTTGCGTTAGAAGAACACCTAACTGGCGTTAGAATGGAAACATGGAATTTTCAGGCAAAAGGATTTTATGAGAAAAATGGTTATAGTGTATTCGGTGAGATAAAGGATTGTCCTCCGGGTACAATAGATTATCATTTAAAAAAAGAGTTTAAGCAGTAAAATATAATTAATCCAAACAATATTATATAAATGTGATAATAAGAAAATAAATTTAGAAGAATTAAAAATTCATTATGACAATTTGTAATTAAAATATTCAGTGCTTTACTCTATTGAAAATGGAAGATTTAATATAAATAAAGCAATAGAAGATATTCTTTATATAAAATTTAACACAACCTTTCGTAAAAAGATAAATGTATACTAAAAATCAAAATATTGAAATAACCGATTGAATATATTATAATGAATAAGAAGTGGTGCATTATTCTAGTCACAATCCGTTGTTACGAAGACGAGCCTAAAAATTCGTTAATAGCACATCTATGAAGCGTCTGGTGCTTGCTTGATACGCCCAGTATTGGGTGGGTGCTGGACGGAAAGAAACTATGGGCGCCTATAATGGCATATAGGGAACGACCCATCTTTTCGCGGAGACCTAAACTTGTGGATATCTATCTACGACTTAGGATTAAACCTATCATGTGGAGAAATCTATGGATAGCGTAGCTTGGCTTGAGTGATAATTGGGGATAGAGACAACTACTAAAAAGGTGTACATCTTTTTAGTAGTATTGCTACTTGAAACAGTTACTTGCAAAAAAGCATAGTAATAACATCGAATGTGCAAGAGGAAAACTCCTAGAGTGTACGATTAATGTAGGATTGCAGTGTATACTAAGTGGTAATCAAGTCATAGAATTGGTGACAATCTATTGCTTCCTTTCAAGGGGAACCGCTTACTGGTAACGGTAAGTAGGAAGTAGGGAAATCCAACTTGACCTAAGGTACAAAGTTTACTATATTAGTTACCATTTCTTATTTTTTTGTTTTTTGGAGTTATTATGAAATTAAAAAAATATAAAGAAAAATATTCAAAAAAAGCTAGTAAAAAACCAGTGAAAAATAAAAAAAGTGTAGACTATAAATGGATACTAACAGTAACTATTTTAGCCTTTTTCATTTCTTTAACTTTTTCACTTTTTTCAGAAACTATTATTCCAAGTGCTACTAGTATAGTGGCTATTATTATAATTTTATTATTTATTGGAATTGGTATCTTATTTGATATGATAGGAATTAGTGTTACGGTTGCTGATTTAAAAACCTTTAACTCTATGGCAACCAAGCAAGTTCGTGGTGCTAGAATAGCCGTAAAACTAATCAAAAATAGTGAAAAAGCATCTAGTTTTTGTAATGATGTAATTGGTGATATATGTGGAATTATTAGTGGTTCTGCTGGAGTTGCTTTATCTACCATTTTAGCAAACTCTTTTCATCTAAATCTATTAATGACTAGTTTACTTATAACTGCTACTATTGCAGCATTAACCATTGGAGGAAAAGCCTTAGGAAAAACAGCTGCCATTAATAAAAGTACCAAGATACTATTTGAATTTTCTAAATTTTTAGCTTGTTTCTATAAAAAATACTAAATTTTAAGTATAAGTAAAAGCTAATAAACTGAAAGTTAGTTTGATAATTTTATTAGACAAATTTCTATTTTTTTGATATACTGTCATAAGAATAGGAGAGTCGTAAATGAAAAAACATAAATTTGCTATTATACTATTAATAATTGGAACCATATTAGTTGTAATGGGATTATCTTTAACTATATATAACTATATGAATAATAAAAATAATGAAAATAAAGAAACGGAAGCTAACATTTTAAATAATTACGAGAGATTTAAGCAAAATAGTGAAAAATTTTATGATTTTAGAAGTAAAACTTACTACAATGAAGTAACTATTAATTTGTTTCCAGAATCTGTAGAAACTGATTATGATAATTGGTTAAAAATGTTAGATAACTATACATCCTTAATTGATAAAGTAGAATCATCTTCAAGTAATTTGAAAAAATATTGTTTAAATAATACTTATTACCCAACAGATGATATTAAAAATAAGTGTGAAGCTTTTGTGATTGCTTATGAAACGGTAGTAAATTATTATACAAAAGATATTGAATCATTTAACGATAATATAACCTCATATTTAAATACAACTACGAAAGCTACGAAAATAAAATTATATGAGTCTAAGTATAATTATGTAGATATTAATTCAGATGGCAATTTTATTGGGAAAAATTAAAGAAGGAGTAGTATATGAAAGAAAAAAGTCAAAAAAAGAAATTAAAACTAAGTTTGAAAGTAAAAAGAGTTCTTCTATTATTATTTTCAATTGGTATTATTGGATTATCTTGTGGTATGTTTTTATTATATGGACCTATTTCATGGTTTCGAAATACATTAATCACAACAGCTATGACTACAATGAGTCACCAATATTTAGCTAAATGGTTTTATTCTGATGAATATATTAAAAAAATATTAGCAAATAATTATATTATTGAAACAAATGAACATACTAATCCTGATTTAATTGATATGCCAGATTTTGATAATGATAAAAAATATGCATCTAAATATGAAAAAGATATTTTCTCTGGTGTTAATGAAAATACTATTTATAAAATTATTGATGTAAAAGGAACTGGTTATAATGGATATGTAGTAGCAATTTATAAACCTGAAAAAGTAAAAATAGCGGTAAGCTCTAAAATAGGTACTGAAGGACAAACTTTAAAAACAATTGCTTCTAACAATAAGGCTTTAGTAGCTATGAATGCTAGTGGTTTCTTTGATCCAACTTGGAATGGAAATGGTGCGATTCCACATGGTACTGTTATTAAAGATGGTAGAGTTATTTATGACTATGAAGATGCTCAAGTTGGAGGAGGCTTCATTGGTTTTGATAAAGATAATAAATTAATTCTTGGTAGAATGACCAAAAGTCAAGCTCTTGCTAAAGGAATTCGTGATGGTATTGAATTTGGCCCATTCTTAATTGTAAACGGAAAACCATCATTTGTAAAAGGTGATGGAGGTTGGGGAATTGCTCCTCGTAGTGCGATAGGGCAAAGAGCTGATGGAATTGTTTTATTTGTAGTAATTAACGGTAGAAACTATAAATCAGGAATATTAGGAATTGATATGGTTGGATTAACTGAATTAATGCAAAACTATGGTGCCGTAAATGCTGCTAACTTAGATGGTGGTACATCAAGTGCTTTATTAGAAGGACAAAGATTAGTAAATAATCCAATATCATCTACGGGTAACCAAGGGGTATTAAGAAGAATTCCAACTGCATGGATCGTTACAGAATAGTAATCAAGGAAAGACTTAGGTTTTTTCTTTTTTTTCTGTGTTTTTTGGTATATAATGATAGTATAATATAAGGTAATTAAAGGAAAGTGAAAATATGGAATACAAAATTATGGACGGAAATGAAGCATGTAGCTATGTTTCTTATAACTTTACAGAAGTAGCAGGAATTTATCCAATTACGCCTTCATCAACGATGGCAGAATTAACAGATACCTGGGCCTCAAATGGTAAACTAAACTATTTTGGTAGTCCAGTAAAAGTAGTAGAAATGCAGTCAGAAGCAGGTGCAGCTGGTATGATACATGGTTCTTTACAAGCTGGGTGTTTAACTACCACTTATACAGCTAGCCAAGGTTTACTATTAATGATACCTAATATGTATAAAATAGCTGGAGAATTATTACCATGTGTCATCAATGTAGCAGCAAGAAGTATTGCGACTCATGCCTTATCAATCTTAGGTGATCATCAAGATATTTATGCAACTCGTATGACAGGTTTTGCTTTACTTGCATCTTCTTCTGTTCAACAAGTAATGGATTTAACAGGTGTAGCTCATCTATCAGCTATCAAAGGAAAAGTACCATTTTTGAATTTCTTCGACGGTTTTAGAACAAGTCATGAACTTCAAAAAGTAAGAGTAATAGATACTGATAAACTAAAAAATTTAATAGATGAAAAAGCATTAGCAGAATTTAGACAAAAAGCCCTAAACCCAAATAATCCTGTAACACGTGGTACTACTCAAAATGATGATATTTATTTTCAAATGATGGAATCTAGAAACCGTTATTATGAAGTATTACCAGATATTGTAAATGACTACATGGAAGAAATTAATAAAATTACTGGAGAAGACTATAAACCATTTAATTATTATGGAAGTAAGACAGCTACTCGTGTAATTGTAGCAATGGGTTCTGTTTGTGAGACTATCCGTGAAGTAGTAGATGCCCTAAATAAAGAAAAAGAAGAAGTAGGCTTAATAGAAGTACACCTATATCGTCCATTTTCAGAAAAGTATTTATTAAATGTATTACCATTAACAGTAGAAAAAATTGCGGTATTAGATAGAACTAAAGAACCAGGCTCTTTAGGAGAACCATTATACTTAGATGTAGCTAGTGTGATTAAAAATAGTAATCGTTCTATCAAAGTAATTGGTGGTAGATATGGACTTTCTAGTAAAAACACAACACCTAGTGATATTAATAGTGTATATAATTACTTAAATCAAAAAGATTGTAAACATGATTTTACCCTAAGTATCGTAGATGATATTACGAATAAAAGTTTAACTCCTGTTCCTATTTCTTTAGAAAATAAAAATGTAGAATTTTTAATTTATGGTTATGGATCTGATGGTATGGTAAGTGCTAGTAAAGATATTATGAAAATTGCTGGTAATTATACGAATGCCTTTGTGCAAGGCTATTTCCAATATGATTCTAAAAAATCAGGTGGAGTAACAAAATCTCATTTAAGATTTAGTAAAGATAAAATTCATTCTACTTATTATGTAGAAAAACCAAGTTTAGTAATGTGTACCAAAGAATCTTATTTAAAAACATTTAAAATGTTAGATGGAATTAGAAAAAATGGTATATTCATTTTAAATACAAGTAAAGATAAAGAAGAAATCAAAAGGGAACTATCTAGTCATGACTATAATATTTTAGTAGAAAAAAATATTAAATTCTATATTGTAGATGCTTATAAACTAGCTAGTGAAGTAGGGCTAGATCATAAAATAAGTTCTATTATGGAAACTATTCTCTTTAAAGTTGGTCATATTATGGACTTTGAATTTGCTCAAAAGAAAATTAAAGAGGATTTAGAAATTAAATTTAAAAATAAAGGAAATGACTTAGTAAATAAAAATATAGAAGCAGTGGATAAAGCAATCAATTTATTAACTTTAGTTGAATTGGGTGACTTAAAAGAAGAAGTAGAAAATGAAACAGATGACAATATTTTTGCCGTTATTTCTAGTGGCAGAGGAAATTCTTTAAAAGTAAGTGACTTCTTACCATATGAAGATGGAACCTTTTTACCAGGTTTATCAAGACAAGAAAAGAGAAATATTTCTGATATTGGACCATGTTTTGATAAAGAGAATTGTATACAGTGTAATATGTGTTCCTTTGTTTGTCCTCATGCTGTTATTAGACCATTCTTATTAAATGAAGAAGAAGTAGAGAATGCTCCATTATCGTTAAAAGAAGATTTAATAGATGCAAATATCAAAGGGGAAAATTTAAAATTTGCAATTGGAATTAGTTTACCAGACTGTACAGGGTGTAAATTATGTGTAAATATTTGCCCTGGCAAAAAAGGGAATAAAGCTTTAACTATTGAAAAAATGGAAGAGCTTAAGAAAACAAAGAAAGAAGCATATGAATATTTATTTAACCATGTAACAGAAAAGAAAGTAATGCCTACTTCCACTGTCAAAGGTAGTCAATTTGTAAAACCTAAATTTGAATTTAGTGGTGCTTGTGCTGGTTGTGGAGAAACACCATATCTAAAACTTTTAACACAATTATTTGGTGACAATTTAATGATTAGTAATGCTACTGGCTGTTCTTCTATCTATGCAGCTAGTCTTCCAACAACTGCATATTCAGTACCTTGGGCTAATTCCTTATTTGAAGATAATGCTGAATATGGCTATGGTATGAAAATTGCTGATAAAACAGTAAAATCACGTATATTAAATTTAATTTCTGAAAATATGGAAAATGTAGAAAAAGAAGATAAGAATGTTTATGAAGCATATTTAGATGAAATTAATCATGAAACAGCAAATAACTTATATGATATTGTTGATAATACTAACATTGAAGGATTGAAAGAGTTAAAAGAATATATAAAACCAAAATCTATTTGGATTGTTGGTGGTGATGGTTGGGCTTATGATATTGGCTTTTCTGGAATAGATCATGTACTAGCAAATCATGAAAATGTAAATATTCTAGTTCTAGATACCGAAGTATATTCTAATACCGGAGGACAGTCTTCTAAATCTAGTAAAGTAGGAAGTATCGCTAAGTTCACTGCTAAAGGAAAAGAAGTTGCTAAAAAAGACTTAGCTAAAATTGCTTTAACTTACCCTCATGTATATGTTGGAAGTATCGCTATGGGAGCTAATATGCAACATACTATAAAAATCTTAAAAGAAGCAGAAAATTATAATGGCCCATCTATTGTTTTAGCCTATGCACCATGTATTTCCCAAGGTATATTAACAGGAATGGAATCTACGATTCAAGAAGAAAAGAAAGCAGTAGAAACAGGTTATTATCCATTATTTCACTATAATCCTGATACCAAAGAATTTAAATTAGATGCCAAAGCTGATTTTAGTAGATATTTTGAATTTATTGCTGGAGAAGATCGCTATCGTATGTTAAAGAAGATTAATCCTGATAAATATCATGAGTTATTAGAAGAAAATCGTATCAATGCTATTGAAAGATATAATTATTATGTTGGTTTAGAAGAACAATCTGAAAAACAAAAAAAAGAGGAGACTGATAAATAGTCTTCTCTTTTAAATAACTAATTTGAGGCTATACCCCCTGAAGGATAGCCTCATAAAAAGAATAAAAAGGGGTTGGCTAGTGTGATACTAGCGACCAATTCGCCATAACCGAATTGGTGATACTTATACTAATCTAAAAGTGTTGATTTGTCAACAATTTTTTGATTTTTTTGATATTCAAAACCTGTTTTAAAAAAAATACTCCTTTTAGTTTTCTAATTTTTTCTTTGAGAAGAAGTAAATTTATGGTATAATATGCCTAGAAATGAGCGTGGTAGTATGTTAGATGTCTCAAAAGTAAAAGGAATTGGCCCTAAATCTCTAATGTTATTAAATAAAATAGGAATCTATACAGTAGATGATTTAGTAACACATTATCCGTTTCGTTATGATGTCTTAACTAGAAGTGACTTAAAAAATGTAAAGGAAGAAGAAAAGGTAGTTATCGATGGCAAAGTAGAAAGTGTACCTATTCTTTTAAGATTTAAAGCTGGTCTTAATAAGCTCAATTTTCGTTTAGTAACTACTACTGGTGTAGTTGGTGTTTCTATTTTTAATAGGGCTTTTATGAAAAATAATTTAACGATTGGTACAAATGTTATCGTAATTGGAAAGTATGATGCTAAAAAAAATGTAATTACGGCATCTGATATTAAATTTGGACTTCTAACAAATCAAGCTAAAATTGAGCCTGTTTATCATTCAACAAGTGGCTTAACCAATAAAAATATGCTAACTTATATCAATACAGCACTACTTATGAATGGCAAAGATATTACAGATTATATTCCTACTTCTTATCAAGAAAAATATCACTTTTCTAATAAACGCACGGCTTTAAATATCGTTCATAATCCTCCTAGTATTGAAAAACTAAAAGAAGCTCAAATTCGTTTAAAGTATGAAGAACTTTTTACTTTTATGTTTAAAATTAATTATTTAAAAGAACAGCATAAAAAAGAAAAAACGGGAATTAAGAGAAACTTAACAGAAGAAGATTTAAATACTATTATTAGTAAAATACCTTTTGAACTAACGGGTGATCAATTAAAAGCAATTGAAGAAATTAGAAAAGATTTAAACTCATCTTCTAGAATGAACCGTATCTTACAGGGTGATGTTGGTAGTGGTAAAACAATTGTAGGAATACTAGCAATGTATTTAAATTATTTAAGTGGTTATCAAAGTGCTTTAATGTCACCAACTGAAATACTAGCAATTCAACATTATAATAATATAAAATCATTACTAAAAGATACAAAAATAAATGTAGAATTATTAGTTGGTTCTCAAACAAAAAAAGAAAAGCAAGCAATTTATAAAGAATTAGAATTTGGTAATATTGATATGATTGTTGGTACACACGCTTTAATTCAAGAAGAAGTAAAATATAAAGATTTGGGATTAGTAATTACAGATGAACAACATCGTTTTGGCGTAAATCAAAGAGCACTATTAAATAATAAAGGTACTATGCCTGATGTTTTATATATGAGTGCAACTCCTATTCCTAGAACTTATGCTTTAACAATTTATGGTGATATGGATGTATCGATTATTAAGGAAATGCCAAAGGGAAGAATTCCTGTTAAAACCTATGTCAAAAAAGATACTGAAATCAAAGATGTTTTAGAATTAATGTATGAAGAATTAAAGGAAAAACATCAGATTTATGTAATAGCACCTCTAATTGAAGAAAGTGAAAATTCAGATTTAACGAATGTTATTGAACTAAGAGATAAAATGAATTTAGCATTTGGTAGCAAATACGATATTGATATTGTTCATGGTAAAATGGCAACTGCTGCTAAGGATTTAATTATGAATGAGTTTAAACAAAATAAGATTCAAATTTTAATTAGTACTACAGTAATAGAGGTAGGAGTAGATGTTCCAAATGCTTCCATGATAGTAATATTTGATGCTAATCGTTTTGGATTATCTACACTTCATCAATTAAGAGGAAGAGTAGGTCGTGGTAGTATTGCTTCTAAATGTATTTTAATTAGTAATAGTGATACCAAGCGTTTAGAAATTATGGAACACACAAATGATGGCTTTGAGATTAGTGAAGAGGACTTCAAATTAAGGGGCCATGGTGACTTATTTGGCACAAAACAAAGTGGAGATATGACCTTTAAAATAGCTAGTATTAAACAAGATTATAAGATTTTAATGCAAGCAAAGAAAGATTCTTTAGAGTATTTAGAAGATAATAATTCTAATAAGGAAGAATTAAAAATAGCTCTCATTGATTCCATTAATAATAATTCTTAAAATCCGTAAAAATTATTGACTTATAGATTAGAATATTATATTATTAAAATGCGTGAGGATAAATCTTACGCAAACGGTGGCTCTTACGAACTAAAGTGTGAGAGCAATTCAACCAAAACCCCCTGAAATTCCCCTCGAGAGAGGGGAATACTTTTGTTTATAAGGGATTTTTAACTATTTTGGATTTATCTAGATACCAATAACATGGTATTTTTTATTTATAAAGATTTATTTCAATATGTAAAATGGACATATGTTTAAAAAAATGATAAAATCAAAATGTAATCTATAGTAAAAAAATGACAAAATGCTTTTTTATTTTTCTAAAGGAAAATATGCAAATAAATCTAGTAAAGATTTAAAGAGCTTAATTGAACAATATAAAGAATTAGAAACAGATTTATTATAATTTGATTTTACTAAAAGAGAAAAAGTAAGAGAGGCTGGATTTATCATATTTAAGGTAGTAGAGCATTTGACATTACTTAAAGAAGGTAAAAGTGAATACACCTTAGAACAAGCAGTTGAAGAATTAAATAAAGCACAAGAGTTATTAAATCCAATTATGAATAAATATGATTATAGTAAATTACCTAAGAAAAATTAATAATGATACTATGATATATTTGCTATTAACAGCAATAATCTATGTCATAGTATTTTTTTTGGTAAATTTAATAAAAGAATAACTATTTAATAAATTTTGTGTTATAATAGAAAGCAAATTTTAGGGGGAGTTATTATGAATGTTTTAGTAGTTAATCCAGCAAATAAACCATTTACAAATAGGTCTATTTTAGCTGAACCATTAGATGTATTACAAATTGCAACAATTATAAATGAAAAAATTGATAATGTAAAAGTAATTGATATGGATGTCAATAGAATGGATAATAATATCAATGAATATTTATCAGATGAAAACATAGTTGTTTTTGTCTATGATTATCAATTACCATTACATACTACTGAAACAATACAAAATATATTTGAAACAATTCATAATACAAATAAACCTACTAAATTTATAATGATTGGAAAAACATCTACACACTTTTATCAAAAGTTTTTAGATAATGGGATAGATGTTGTTATTAGAGGAATAGCAGATGAAATTATTACTGATGTAATAGAAAATATTGATAATATAGAAAAATTAAAAAGTATTCCTAATTTAGTTATTAGAACAAATGAAAATATATATTTTACTGAAAAGAAAAAATTAATAAATGATTTTAGTAAATTACCAATGGTTAATAGAGATTTATTAGATATAAGTAAATATATGGATACAAGAACTATTATTACTTCGAGAGGATGTGTAGGTACTTGTAAATTTTGTACTACACCATATTATTTTGGTAAATGGAATGGGAGAAATGTTATTGATGTTGTTAATGAAATAGAAACGTTAATAACAAAATATAATACAAAGAAAATAATCTTTTTAGATGACAATGCAACTGTAAATAAACAACGAATGATAGAGATTTGTAAGGAAATAGAGAAAAGAAATATCAAATGTTTATTTGGTGCTTTATGCAGTATAAAGTGTTATGATAAAGAACTTTTAGAATATATGTATAAGGTTGGATTTAGATGGGTTCACTTTGGTATTGAAACAGGAAGTGAAAGATTATTAAAATTAATGAATAAAGAGATGGATATTAATTATATAAAACGAGTAATAGAAGACACAAAGAAAATTGGTTATAGAATTAGAACAAGTTTTATTTTAGATTATCCATCATCAACTAAAGAAGATATTATAAAAACAAAAGAATTAATTTTATCAATAATGCCTCACGAATTAAGACTTCATTATTTAGCATATCGTGTTGGAACACCAATATATAATGAAAATAAAGATATTTTAAATAAAACACAATATATTCATAGCAATAAACCTAATATAGAAAATAATGATTTAACTATTGAAATAGATAATCTTATAAAAGAATTAGAAAAAGAGAATTATAATATAGTTTCAAATGATATAGATTGGGGATTATATGAGAATACTGATAGAAATACTAAAATAGCAGCATTTACTCCAATAAAGTATGGGATGTGTTGGTATGAATAGATTAATAGGAATAACAGGTGGAATGTCATCAGGAAAAACAACTATATCAGAGGATATTTTAAAACATAATCCTGATTACATTTATGTAGATGTAGATATTTTTAGAAGAAGTTTATATAAAAATGCTTCATATATTTTAGAGTTAAAAAATGTAATTCCTGAATTAAAAGAATATGATGAAATAAATTCTTTAATTTTAAATAAATATATTTATAGTAATGAAGAATATATGGAAAAATATAAAGGGGTATTGTATAAATATTTATTTAATTATTTAGATTGTTTTGATAATAAAACAATAATTGCTGATTGGGCATTAATACTTAATGATGACCTAAGAGATAAGTTTGATAAAATAATTTATGTTACTGCTTCTGATAAAACAAGATTAGAGAGATTAATTGAAAGTGATTTATCCAAAGATGATATATTAAAAAGATTTGAACTACAAAGAATAGATAATTTAGAAGAATATCTTTCAGACAACTTTTTAATAATTAATACTGATAATGGTTATGATATAAACAAAATTAATGAATTTTTAAATAGTATGGAATGTAAATTTACTTTACCAAATAATGAAGGTAAGGCAATTTGGGAAATTACACATCAATGTAATTATAATTGTTCTTATTGTATATTTTCTTGTAATAATAAAAAAATTGATGGAGAATTAACTACTGAAGAATGTTATCATATTATAGATGAATTAGTTTTACATAATTTCAAACATTTAAAGATAACTGGTGGAGAACCATTTATTAGAAAAGATATTTTAGAAATCTTAAAATATGCAAGTGAAAGATTGATTACTGATATATCTACTAATGCATCTTTAATAACTCCTGAAAAAGTAGAATTATTAAATCAATTAAAGTTAAAAATGATACATGTTAGTTTAGATGGAGATAAACTAGAACATGAATCAGTAAGAGGAAACAATACTTATGATAGAACAATAAGAGGTTTAGAAGCATTAAAGAAATCAGTTAATAAAGTTAGAATAGGTTCAGTTATTCATTCAAATAATCAATGTGATTTAGAAGGTTTAATTTTGGATTCAGTAGGTTTAGAAGCTGATGAAATAATCTTTTCAATAATGGAACCAGTTTCTGGACAAGATAGAACATTAGTTAAGACAGTACCAAACGAAGTATTAATTTTTCAAATTGATGAATTAAGAGAAAAATATAATGGACAAATAATAGTTAATTACAATTTTGGTAAACAACCTAATTTTGTTCATAGATGTCCTGCAGGAGATAAATTTATATATATAAATAATTTTGGTAATGTAAGTCCATGCCCTTGGGTATTAGAAAGTGATAAGACTTGTATCACAACTAAATCATTAAGAGATAATTCTTTAGAAGAAATTAAAAGAGATAAAGTTTTAGTAAGATTTTTAGATGCAAAAAGTAAAGGAAAATGTTATGGGAAGATTTAATAGTATATATCCTTTTACTTCTGAAAATATTGCTGGATATATGAAATATTTGAATTTAACTGGTAAAAAAGTTATTACAGTAACAGGTTCAACGGACCATATATTAAATGTAATATTACAGGGAGCAGCTGAGATAACAACGTTTGATATTAATCCATTAACAAAACCATATATGGATCTAAAAATTAGTGCTCTAAAAAATTTATCTTATGAAGATTTTATAAATTTACTTTTGTTTGAAAGTAATATGAATTTAGATTATAGTATTATCTCAAGTTTAGATATGTCTGATGAAAGTAAAATGTTTTGGTTAGAGCAATTATCTAAATTTGATAATAATGGTATTGAATTAAGAAACTCTTCTTTATTTAATACAAAATATTTTAATCCTAATAGCAAATTGTGGCAAAATTTATATTTAGAAAAAAGTAAGTATAATTTATTAAAACAACAATTAAAGGATACAAATATTACTTTTATAAATACAAGTATAAAAGATTTAAAAGTAGATGAACATTTTGATTATATGTTTTTATCAAATATATCTGATTATTTAAGTTTAATGTATGATAGTGATACATTAAAGCAATATAGAGATTTATTGATTGAATTTCAAAAGAAAATAGATATAATATATTTTGCTTATTTATATGATATAGGTAATTCTAATCCTAGAACAGAAATAGATGATTTAAATAAAGTAAAAGAAATATTTTCAAACTTCCATCAAGTTGAATTTAAAAGTGCACTAGAAGGAAGTTTACAAGAAAAACAAGATGGTGTTTTAATTTTAAAAAGAGGAGGAAAATAAAATGTCAGAAAGTAGAAATAATAGTGAAAGCAGAGGAAGCAGATATACTCCATCATATGTATCTAGATCAAGTGAAAGTAGAGATACAGGAGAAAGTAGATGCAATTACTAAAGTAATAACTTTTCTAGTGAAAGTAGAAATGATAGTGAAAGCAGATATGATTCTAGAGGACAAGTAAATAATACTAGATATAATAATTTAGATGATATTGATTCTCTAATAGAAAAATTAGAAAGAGAAATGCCTACTATTCAATCTAACAATCCTAGAATCAATCAAGCTTTAGAACAAAGAAGACAAAAAATTGAAGAATTAAAAAGATTAAGAGATGAAGCAAGGAGAGAATCAGAAGAAGAAAAACAATTAAGAATGTTAGAGCAATCTAATGATGAATTAGATGATATTATAGGTAGTGTAAAAAAATTAGTAAGAAAACCATCAAAACCTAAAAATGATTCTACTTGTCTTAGTTATTCTTCATACAGCAGTTCAAGTGAAAGTCATGATTCAGGCGAAAGTAGATGGTAAAATGGAAAACATTTATAAAAATTTACATTCTAATCAAAAAATATTGATATATGAAATGTTAAAAAGAGGTATAAGTGTTGAAGTATTGGATGAAAGTTTAGAATTAATAAAAGCATCTTATAATGGTCATGATGAGTTGATTTATGATAGAGATTCATCTATAATGCCATATAATGTTTCAATACTTGCTGGAGATAAAGGAATAACTAAACAAATATTACAAAATAATGGAATTAGTGTTCCCATGGGCGAAGTATTTAATATAATTGACTCTGACTATATTTTAAAGGCATTTAATGTATTTGATTGTCCTGTTGTTTTAAAACCTGTTTTTGGTTCTCATGGTTATGATGTTTATACAAATATAACTTCTGAAAAGGATTTACTAAAAGCAATAGATAAGATAACTCAAAATAGGGGAATAAATACTAAAGTACTAATAGAAGAATATTTTAAAGCAAAAGAATATAGAGTGTTTGTAACAAGAAATGGAGATTATGCAGTTCTTCATAGAGATCCTGCTCATGTATATGGAGATGGCGAACATTCTATAAAAGAATTAATTGCAATTGAAAACTATCGTAGAATGAATCCAAGAACAAATGCATTGTGTGAAATTTTAGTTGATGATGAAATGTATAAATATACTAAAGCAAATGGTATAAGTATGGATACTATTCCAACTTTAGGAGAAAAAGTTTATTTAAGACCAAATTCAAATGTTGCTATGGGAGGAATATGTGAAGATTATACTGATAGAGTTCATCCTAGTGTAATTGATATAGGAATGAAAGTGTTAGAAGCATTCCCTGGACTTCCATATGTTGGAATTGATTATATGACTAATTCTATAGAACAAGAACAAAATGATGATAGTTATAGAATAATTGAAATAAATACAGTTCCAGGAGTGCATATGCATTTTAGACCTGCAATAGGTAAATCACAAAATATTGCTAAATATATGGTGGATTTGATCTATCCAGAAACAAAACATTATGAAAAAGGTGAAGAAAATGGATATCAAAAATCTCTTAAAAGATTCTAAAGCATACTACGAAGATAATAACTATTATGAAATTTTTAGTATAGCTGAAGATGGAGAAAATAAAGTTGGTGCTTATTTAGAAGAAATATGTAAGGATAAAATTGTTTTAGATGCTGGATGTGGAACTGGCAAGTTTTTAAATATATTGGAAAAGAAATCAAAGAAATATATAGGAATAGATTTATCAGATAAACAATTAGAAAAAGCAAAAGCAAAATCTAATAAAGATACTTCTGAATTTATATGTTCTAATTTATCAAATATTAATTTAGAAAGTAATAAAGTAGATTTAATAATCTGTTCATGGGTATTAGGTACAATTATAGATATAGAAGAAAGAAATAAATGTTTAAATGAATTGAAAAGATTGTTAAAATCTAATGGAACAATTATATTAATTGAGAATGATGAAAATAGTGAGTTTGAAGAAATAAGAAACAGAACTAAAGATAGTAGAACTAGAGATTATAATAATTGGATTTTATCTAATCAATTTAATATAGAAAAACAGATAAATACATATTTCATATTTGATTCCTATCAAGATGCTGAAAAAAGCTTTGAAGTAATATATGGAGAGGCAGTAGCAAATAAAATTACAAATAAAAAAATAAATCATAAAATTATAATATTTAAATATCAAAACTGATAAGAGTGACACAATGACACTAAAAATGTGAGTGGGGTACTCGCAAACAATGCGTCATAGTGTCATAATGGATAATAATAAAAATATTGAATAATATGATATAATTAATATGTAAAAAGGGAGCGCTAGTACAGGCTTATTTTATAAGTTTTTGTATTGGCGTTTTTTCGTAGTAAGGAAGTGAAGATAATGGAAAAACTAAAAAAAGTAGATAATTATCAAGATTTTATTAATTTATCACCAACATCAAATGCAACTAATATAGATGAATATTGTGAGATATTAGATTATAGTTTGAATAATAATGATATTCAAAATATTGCGGTATTTGGAAATTACGGAGCGGGTAAAAGTAGTTTTTTGAAAACATATTTTAAAAATAAAAATAATCACATAAATATAACTTTAGGTTCGTATGGTAATGAAAAGAAAAATATAGGAAAAAGGAAAATTGAAGAGTATCATCAAACTATTGAAAAAAGTATTTTACAGCAATTATTATATCAAACAGATCAAAAAAAGGTACCACAATCAAGATTTAAGAGATTAACAAAATATTCAAAACCTATAATGTTTTTTAAGACATTAATCTTTATTTTACTTATTTTAATCTGTATGTTTGTTTTTATCCAAAATTTCTTTAATAGATTTTTTGAACCATTTAATAATATAAGTAAAACATTAGAGGGTTTAAATTTTAAAATTAAATCAATACCTATATATACCAATTATATTTTATCGTGTTTATTATATATATTAATATTTCTTTTTATAGTTTTTGTCATTTATAAAATATGTGAATTTATTAAAGATAACTTTTATATAAGTAAATTAAAATATAAAGATGCTGAAATAGAAATAAACGGAAAAACCGAATCAATATTTAATAAATATTTAGATGAAATTATTTATTTCTTTCAGTGTTCTGATTATGATGTCGTAATTTTTGAAGATATTGATAGATTTAATGAAGCTTTATTTATTATTGAAAAATTAAAGGAGTTAAATTATTTATTAAATACATCTTCAAAAATCACAAGAAAAATAAGTTTTATATATGCTATCAAGGATGATTTTTTTGAAGAAGCAACTGAAAGAACAAAATTTTTTGATAAAACAATTCCTATTATTCCTGTATCTTCATTATCCAATTCAAATGAGATAATTTGGGAAAAATTCAAGAAAATTTATGGTGATCCTGAAAATAACAAATATTATGAAATTGATAAAAAATTTATTAACAATATTTCTGTATTTGTAGATGATATGAGAACAATAAATAATATAATGGCAGATTTTGTTTTATTTAGCGATAAATTTATTGATAAAGATTTAGATAATTGCAAATTAATGGCAATGATATTTTATAAAAATTTATATCCGCAAAAATATGCTTTATTGTTAAAAGGGGAAGGAATACTTCCAAATGTAATTCAAAATAAAAATAATGTTGTAAGCAAAATTACAACAAAATTAGAATCTGATAAAGAATGTTTACTAGAAGAAATTAGTGAAATAAGAGATGAAAAACTATTAAATGTACTTGAATTGAAGCAAGTGTTAATAATGAATTTAGTAAAAATATCTAATGAACAAATTAACTCTTTTCATTTAAAGTTTAATAATGTTGAGTGCAATATAAAAGATTTTTTAAATGATGATTTTGATATTAATAAAATTGAAAATGAAAGAATAACTTTTAAAAATAGTAATTATTCATATAATGAATTTGATGAAAAACAAATATTTGAGTATTTTGGTGGAAAGGAAACGTTTATAAAAAGAATTAATAATTTAAATATCAACCAAGAAAAAAATATTAGTGAAAAACAAAAAAATATTGCTATAATTGATCATAATATAAAGAATATAAAAGAAATGTCTATTAAAGATTTGATTGAAAAGTATGGAATTGATATTTTTTCTAATCAACTTAATGAATTAGAATCATTCATGTTAAGTAGGGGGTTTATATCAAATGATTATTATGACTATATTACTTTATTTAAAGAGGGAAATTTAACCATACACGATATGCAATTTGTAAAAAATGTAAAGAAAAATAATAAAATTAATCCTTGTTCTTATCGTCTAGAAAATTTAAGTGAAATTATAGATATATTAGATATTTTTGATTATTCATCAAGTTGTATATGGAATTATGATTTGTTTGATTACATATTTGATGAAACAAATAAAGTGGAATCAGATATAAAAAATAAGATTTTATTACAATTTGAAAATATAACAGAAGAAAAATTAGAATTTATAGATAGTTATTTAGGAAATAATAAGTGTAGTAAAAACTTTACAAAAGAATTATTAACTAAAAAGAATAATTTATGGCAAAAATGTTATTTAAAAAACAGTGAAGACAAAGAGTATATTAATTCATGGGTAATTATGTTTTTAAAAGATAAGCGGTTTTTATTAAATACAGATAATAATTTTATTAACTATATTCAATTTAATGAAAATTTTTATACATTGTTTTCTTTATTAGATGAAAATAGTAAAGCAAATTTAGTAGAATTAGACATAAAATTTAGTAATATTGATAAAAATTGCACTAAAGATTTTATAAATTTTATATTAGAAAATAATTTATACGAAATAAATACAATTATGTTAAAATTGTTGTTGGAAAATACTATTAATAGTAGTGCTCAATTTTCAGATAGATTTTTATCAATTCTTGAAGACGAAAGATTATCAACTATGAAAAAATACATATATAATAATTTTGAAAAATATATTAATAATATTTATGATAATTTAGAAAAGCAAAATAATGACGAACATATAATATTAAATATAATAAATAATGATAATATTGAAGATGAAATAAAAATAAAAATTATATCTAAAGAAACAATAAAAATAAAAGATTTAAGCAAAATAGCTGCAGATTATTATGAGTCTATTTTAAATAATGACTTATTTGAATATAATTGGAAAAATGTAATATATATGTATAATTATCAAGAAGAAATTTCTGAGCGACTTGCAGATGTAATTAATGATATTGGAAGTATAGAAAATATTGACTTGTTAGATAATCAAAGTGATTTTTTAATAGATTTAGTAAATAGTAATTACATTGAATTAAAAACTTTAGAAAAAAATATTGAAGCTTTTAACTATAAAATTTCAAATTTAAATAGTATAGATTTTAATTATAGCTTTGATAAACTAAAATTGATGATAGATAATGATATCATAGGTTTTAATAATGATAATTTTAATTATATTAAGGATAAATCTATAGATTTATTAGTTTTATTTATTAATTTAAATCAAGAATTTTATATTGATAGTATAAATGACTTTGATATAGAAAATATTTCAAATGAATTAATTAAAAATACTAAATTAGAAGAAGATGTTAAGACAGCTTTATTTGAAAATGAAAAAATAAGTAATTCAATGCTTGAAATAAATTTGCTATATGATTTAGCATTAAACAATAAATACTATTTAAGAAACCAAGATTCTAATAATTTGATTTTTAATTCTAATATTGATAATAACAAAAAATTTCACTATTTGAACAATATTAAAGAAGAACTTAATAATGATGAAATTAATGATTATTTATGTAAAATTAATTCTAATTTTAACTTTATAGGAATTGGTAATAATAATTTTTCAATAGATTTTGATCAAAACTTATTAGAGATATTAAAAAAATTGGAATCAGAAAGTGTTATTTCATCATTTGCTTTAACAACGAAAAATAAAATAATGGTTTACAATCGCAAAAAATGATTAAGTTTTAATTATTTTTTCTAGATACTAAAACTAGATACTAAACGCTTAAAATAAAGTTGTTTTTATAAACTTTAGTAAATTATGATAAAAGAAAAAGTCTTATTTTGTAAGAGTTTAATAAATTGTTAAATTGTTACGAACTGATAATAATATTCCCCCCCTGAAATCCAGTCTATATGGCGGGATACTTTGTTTATAAGGAATTTAAGCTTGTTTGTATATGTATTAGGTACCCAAATAGGTACCCATTTTAATTTAGTTTGTCTATAATATTAATTATTTCATTTAATTGATTCTTAAATAGATTGGAATAAGTATTCAATGTCTCATCTATTTTTGTGTGTCCTAAATAATTTGCTACAACATTTATAGTAGCACCACTATTAATATTCATTATACCATTTGAATTTTATATCATATTCATTTAATATAAAATTTTTAAATTCTTGAAGTGCACACTATTGTTTGGATATTAAATTTAATGTTTCTTGTGCTTTCATATTTTTTCTTCATCTTCAACTTAATACCTCGTTTCATTTTTGTTTCAAACTGATTTCTTTGCTGCAATTTAACATCATTACATCATGAATTTAAATTTTAATCTTTTAATTAAAAGCGTCGTAAAAAGCAATATATGTGTTATAATCAATTTAGAAAGAACAATGAAAAAAGTAGAATTAATTTTAAAGGGAGGCAATAAAAATGGAAGCAAGTAAAATAAAAAAAGCATTAGTAGAGCAAAAAAATATTGGCTTATCTGGTAATCTTTATCATAAGACTCAACTTGATTTTACTTATAATACAAATCATATTGAAGGATCTACAATAACCCCTGATGAAACTGCAAGTATCTATGATACAGGAACAATCTTAACAAGCAAAGATAAGGTTATTGTTTTAAAAGATGCTACTGAAACAAAGAATCATTTTACTTTATTTAAATATATGTTAGATACTATTGATGATAAACTAACCGAAGATATGATAAAGAAATTTCACTTTATCTTAAAAGATGGAACTTTAACTGATAGTGAAAAAGAATGGTTTAATGTTGGTGAATATAAAAAAAAGAAAAACTTTGTTGGTAATATTACAACATCCTCACCAAGTAATGTAGCAAATGATATGAAAGAGTTATTAAGTTGGTACGATAAAATAGATAAAAAAAGGCTTGAAGATATTATTGAATTTCATGTTAGATTTGAGCGCATTCATCCTTTTCAAGATGGAAATGGTCGTGTTGGAAGAATGATAATGTTTAGAGAATGTTTGTATAATGACATAATGCCTTTCTTTATTGAAGATAGAAATAAAGATTTTTATATAAGAGGTATTAAAGAATATCAAATAAATAATGAAAAAGGATACTTAATTGATACTTGTTTAAACAGTCAAGATAATTATGAAAAAATGGTTAATTACTTTTTAGAAGATAATGAATAATAATTAAATGTCATTAATGTCATAAAATATAGGTAAATATGTAAGTAGAAAAAATAAATGAATATAGAGATAAAAAGAGTAAAAATTTTTGTAATAATTCCATTAGAAAATGTGGAATAAGTAAGAAATGCAATGTGTGAAGTAGGAGTAGGAATAATTGGAGATTATACTTATTGTACTTCATCTACAAAATCAATAGGAACTTTTATGCTAAATTATAATGCTAATCCATACATTGGTGAAAATAATAAGTTGGAGTTTGTTGAAGAGGAAAAGTTAGAATTTGTTTGTGATATAGATAAAGTTAAAACGGTAATATCTAAATTAAGAGAAGTTCATCCATATGAAGAACCAGCAATAGATATTATTCCATTACTCGATGAAGTAAATTTTAATTAAAAGATACTAATATTAATTATGATAAAATAATTTATAACTTTGATAAAGCAAAAGTTTGTGAAGATGAAAAAAATAGATTAATTTAAAAATAAGAAACATATAAAGGAGAAAATTAATAATGATTGAATATAGAAAAATAGATATTACAGACAAAGATAATCTAAAAAATTTGATTGATATAGTTCTAAATGGATTAGAAAGAAAAGAATTCTTTATTCCTTTTACTGAAGAAGAAATTGATATGATGTTTGATAGTTCTATAGCAATAACTTATGGAGCTTATGATAATAACAAACTAGTTGGTACTGCACAATTATATTTAAGTGAGAATTATGTTAGTGAAATAAAAAAAATATTAGAATTAAAGAATAGTAAAGTAGCAGAATTAGGTGGAGCACTAGCCTTAGAAGAATATAGAAATAAAGGTGTAATTAAAAATTTGCTTTCAATTCTAATTGAAGAAGCAAAAGATAAAAATTATGATTATTTAGTTGCAACAGTACACCCAGAAAATATTGCTTCCAATAAAGCTGCTTTATCGACTAATGCTAAAATTGTTAAAACAGTTAATTTAGGAGAATATTTACGAAATATATATTTATTAGAAATATAATATAGGAGGTATAAATGAAAATATTATATACTGCCTTTAATGGCAAATCTAATTCTTCAAAAATTTTACTAGATAATATTATTGTAGAAGAAGATAATAAATTATATTTAAAAAATAGCTTTAAAACGAGTGTTGAGCAATTAAGCAATAAACTAAAAAAAGATAGGTATGATTTAATTATTTCTTTTGGACAAGCACCAATAGATAAAGAAACGATAAAAATTGAAACAAGAGGAAATGGTATTGACTATTTTGAAACAGATTATGATTATAATAATTTAAAAAAACTATTTGAGAAAAATGGTTTTAATGTCGTTATATCTAAAGATGCAGGAAATTATCTTTGTAATAACATTTATTATAATGGACTTAAATATATACGAGAAAATAATTTGAAATGTAAAATGATTTTCGTACATATACCTCAAATTGATAATATAAATGATATTAAGAAAATATCTACTATTTTTTAAAATAGATAAAGTCAAAAAAATTAAATCAATGAAAATTGGAAAGTGAATTATAATGGGGTGAATAATATATGAAACAGGATGAAAGTAAAATAAATAGAAGCATAAAAATATATCCGTTATTTGCATCATTTACAGGAGATTTAATCTTTTTTGTACCAATTGACACATTATTTCTAACATTGGTAAAGGGATTAAATGCTAGTCAAATAACTGCAATGACAATGATTTCATTAATAATGTGTATAGTTTTTCAAAAGGTAATATTATTTATTGTGAAAAAAATAGGAAATGTAAATTCATTAAGATTAGGAGCAAGTATGCTATTAATTGCATCACTAATATTAACTTTTGGAAAATCATTTGTTGCAATGTTATTATATAAAACTACACATGAATTAGCAGTTATGTTCTTAAATATGGATGAGATTATTTTAAAAAATAATTTGAAAGCTTTAAATAGAAAAGATGATTATTTTAAAATAAGAAATAAATCAAAAATCGTTTATGCTACTATAACCTTATTTACTGCATTAGTTGCTGGGCAAATATTTAATATAAATAATTATTTACCAATGTATTTGTCAATAATAATATATATATTTGTATTAGGAACCGCATTTTTATACTATGAAGCAAAAGGCAATAATGAATTAGAAATTAAAAAAGATAATAAGAAATTAAAGATTACATCATTAATGTTTTATGTAATATTATCAAATGCAGTATTTTATTCAATAATAAAAATGGGACAAAATAATAGCAAATTGTTTATGCAATATGATTTTCAAAAATTTTTATCAGTTGAAATGGTAACATACTATATAACAATAATAGTATTTATATCAAGAATCGTAAGACTAATTGGAAATGTGATATTTGGAAAACTATATAAAAGAATAAAAGATAAAATGAGTGTTATTTTAACTATATGTTTAGCTTTATCATTTTTATTGCTAATTACTGGTCATTTTATAGAATCAAATTTTGCATGTAAGGTAACAATTATGTCTTTGGGATTTTTCTTAATATTGGCAATAAGAGATTCATTTCAAACATATATAGAAGATGTTGCTTTATCTATATCTAATAAACAAGAACAACAAACAATTATTATTAAAATTGAAGTGTATAGAAGATTAGGAACACTATTACTAAGTACTATTTTTACATTAATATTATTAAAATATGAATTAATAGTAATAGAGATGATATTATTAATATTAAGTGTCATAGAAATATATATCAATAAAAGGTTATGCGATAAAATTACAAAATAAATTTAAAGTGAGAATTAGTTATGAAAAAAGTTGAAGCAATGGAATTAGCACCTGAAAGATCAAAATAGTTATGTGAATACATTACCCAAATACTTTCTGATAATGAAAAAATACTTTCTGATAATGAAAAAGTAAATGGTGAAATTAAAATAAATTTTGCTAAAATAAATAATGAACATATGATAACTTTTGATATTTTAATTCCAAGTAAAAATTTTGTAAAACACCTTAATACCGGAATAACTACACAACAAATTGATGTATTAACAGAACAGATTTTAAATGATTTATTAGATACATTTTTAGAATCTGAAACTATTGGATGCACTAGATATTATTCTGTTAAGGGTGGCTATGGAACGAATATGAATGGAGTCAATGCTATGAATACTATTGGTAGCAAACTAAAAATTAATTTTGTTTGTCGTGGTGATAAATTTAATGAACAAGTTGAAAATTACAATGAAAGAATAAATGAATATGCAAATAGACAAGAAAAAAGGCAAAAATTATAGTATAAATAATATGATAATTTAAGGTGAGATTATGAAAATAGAAAATATTAATTTAGATAATATTAAAGTTGTTATTTTTGATTTTGATGACACATTAGCAATACATAAAGATAAAGATTTTTGTAAACATCGTAGGGAAAGCGAAGATAAATATTTAGGTTATTATTTAAATGCGTACAAAAATCCAGATATCTTTTACGAAGATATTGAACCTTGTATAAGATCAGAAATATTATATAACTTCATTATTAAACTAAGAAATAAAAAAATTAAAATGTATTGTTTATCAGGAATGAAATTTTCATTTCATTTAAAAGCAAAACAAGCATTTATTAATAAACACTATGGTAACGATATAGAGGTTATATCTTCTGCTACTAAAGAATTAAAAATTGATGGGGTCAAAATAATTCAAAGATTTGAAAATTGTAACATAGAGGAAATACTATTTATAGATGATAGACAAGATGTAATTGATTTATTAAATAATAATGGAATAAAATCTATTCTTGTAAATAATATAGAAAATTAATAAAAACTTATATTTGAAAGTGAAAATTGTATATTAACATAAGTAGGTTAAAAAATAATCAAGGTATAGGAATATACCTTTTTTTCATGTATAATAAATAAAGGTGGTAGTAATGAGAATAGGCGTAGATATAGATAATGTTCTATCTAATTTTAATGATGTATTATTAAATGAATATAAGAAACATGATAATGCAATAAATGGCAAAGGTATAGTTCATCAAGATTTATATATTAGAGATATGTTTAATTGGGATAAAGAATATGAAGAAAAATTTTACAAAGAAAATATTGAGTATTTTGCAAACCTATTTGAAACAATTGAAGAATGTTCTAAATATATAAAATTATTAAAAGAAGAAGGAAATACAATTTATATAATTAGTGGTAGAGATAATGGAGAATATTCTAATCCATATAAAATGACCATTGATTGGTTAAAAAAATATGATATTGTTTATGATAAATTATTTTTAGTAGATGCTTATAATAGTCATTCAAAAACAGAAATATGTTTAGAATGCAATATTGATGTAATGATAGATGATTCTAAAAGAATGTGTAAGGACATAAAGGATAATGGTATTAGAGCATTACTTATGGATACACCATATAATAGAGATACAAATGAATTTGAAAGAGTTAATTCATGGAAAGAAATTTATAACAAATTATCTAATAAAAAAATTAATGTGATACTTGATACAGATACTTATAATGAATGTGATGACCAATTTGCATTATCCTATTTAATTAAGTCACAAGATATGTTTAATATTGAGGCAATTACAGTAGCACCATATTCTCATACAAAAAGAGATGTAAAAGTAATAGATGGACAAGAGTTGAGTTATAATGAAATTTTAAAAATATGTAATTGGTTAAATTTTGATACCATTGATAAAGTATTTAAAGGATCAATGGACTATATTCAAAATGGATATGATGAAAATAATGATGCAGTAAATAAAATAATTGAAGTGGCGCTTAAAAACGATAAAACTTATATATTAGGAATTGGAGCAATAACTAATATTGCTTTAGCAATAAAAAAAGAACCTAAGATAATTGATAGAATAGAAATCATTTGGTTAGGTGGAAATGAAATAGAATATAAAGATAATTTAGAATATAATTTCAAACAAGATATAGAGGCTGTAAAAATAGTGTTTGATTCTACAGTGAAAATGACTATATTACCTTGCAAAAATGTAGTATCAGATTTAAGAATAGATATAGCTGAATTAAAAAGTAAATTAGATAATAGGAAAGAATTAAATAAATATTTAATCGAGAGATTTTATAATGATGGATATCATGGAATACAAGAAACAAGAGTAATATGGGATATATCAGTAATAGCATATATGATAAATAAAAATTGGTTTGAAACAGAAAAAATTAGTTGTCCCAATATCAAGGAAGATAGTTCTTATGAATTAACTGATAATAGACATAGTATAACTTTTGTAACTAAATTAGATAGAGATAGAATATATGAAGATTTATTTAGAAAGTTAGGAGTATGAATTATGAGATTAACAAGCAAAGATGCAAGGAATCTGTTAGAAGAAGAAAGAAAAAAATCAAATGATGATAGATGGATAGAACATTGCTTATGTGTTGGGGATAGTGCTGGAAGAATTGCGAAAGTATTAAATGAAAAAGGTTATAATGTAGATATAGATAAGACAATTACTCTAGGTTATTTACACGATATTGGTAAGTATAATGGCGAATCACATGGACATGTTATGAGAGGATATGAATATTTAAAAGAAAGAGAATATGATGATGAATATTGTAATATATGTTTAACACATTCTTATTTAAATAATGATATAGTGTGTACTGCTGGTGGAGTTCCTAATCCAAATGATAATCCTTTTTTAACAGATTTTATAAAAAATCATGAATATACTATAGAAGAAAAATTAATAAATTTATGTGATTTGATGTGTCCACAAGGGAACGAAGTATTTACAATTGATAAAAGATTAATTGATATTATGATTAGAAGAGGGGCTTATTCAAATACACAATATCATATTAAAGAAACTTACAAACTGAAAGAATATTTTGATAGTTTATTAGGATATAATCTCTATGATTTATTTCCTGAAATAAAAGAAAATTTGTAGGTGATGTTATGCGAATAGGAATAGATATAGATGATACTATGACTAACATAAAAGATAAACTTACAAATTCTGCAATACAGTATGCTAAAAGTTTAAATAAAGATGTACAATATATAGATTATAATATTGTTGATATATATAACAATGGAAATATTTATCAAAAATTATTTAATTTTAATTATGAAGAATTAAAGTATTTTTTAGGAACAATACAAGAAGGAATAACTGATAATGCTATTCCAAGAGAAAATTGTGTTGAAGTAATAAATAAGTTACATAATGATGGCAATGAAATATATATTATTACCGCAAGAGATAAAGAATTTCATAAAGATCCATATTTACAAAGTAAGGAATGGCTTGAAAAAAATTCAATTTACTATGATAAATTAATTGTTAATGCCAGAGATAAAGGACAAGCATGTATAGAAAATAATATTGACTTATTAATTGATGATAGTATAAGTAATTGCTTAAATGTTGATAATTTGGGAATTGATACTATAATTATTGGAAATAAAAATGATAGAGGAATAAAAAACATTAATAATTGGCAAGAAATATATGAATATATAGAAAATCATAATATAATTAAGATTATTCAATATCAAGAAAAATATAAAGATGAAATATGTTTATTCATTAATGAATGTATGCATAACTTTATAGGTAGACCTTATAAAGAAAGATTAGATGTATCTAATATAGAAGAATATTATATCAAAAATAATGGTAACTTTTGGCTAGCAATAGATGTAAAGAGTGATAAAATAGTTGGAAGTATTGCTGTTGAGAATAGAGATAAATATGGAATACTAAAAAGATTTTATGTAGATAAGGAATATCAAAAATTAGGAATAGGGAATCGCCTTTATAAAATATTTTATAATTATGTAAAAGAACAAACTAAAATAGAAGAAATAAATCTTGTATGTGGTAAAGTTTTAAAAGAAGCACATAAATTTTACATTAAAAATAATTTTAAACAAGTTGAAAGTTTACCCTTAAAAATGCATTATGCAGATGATGATGATTTTTTTGTAAAGAAAGTAGATAGAGGAGAATAGAAATGGTGGTTAAAAAAGTTTTCAACAAAAATGAAAATAAAATATTATTAATGTTAGCTTTTTTTAGTATTTCTATTGGACTTTGGAATAATTTTAGGCAATTATGGTTATAAGATAATTCATTTTCTGTTTATAAATTGAAAAAGCAAGTGTCCGTTTAGGACATAAAAAAGACACATAGATTTACCTATGGTACAATGTAAGTGCGAACTAAACATTTGAGGTAATAAATATGTGTCTTTTAAATTATAACAAAGAAAACAAAAAATATAAACATTTAACTTATACAGAAAGAACAATGATAGAAAGATGGTATAACAGAGAACATTTGAGTAGTAAAGAAATTGCCCAAAGATTAGATAAAAGTGAGAGGACTATTAGAAGAGAGCTTAAGCGTGGTCTAACAACTATTTTAAATACTTATTTAGAAGAAATAGAGGTTTATAGTGCAGATATTGCTAATGATAAATATTTATTTAATTTAAAAGCTAAAGGTAAAAATTTAAAAATAGGATCAGATATTGAATTGGTGCGTAGAATAGAAAGCATGATAAAAGAAGAAAAAAAGTCGCCTGAAGTAGTAGCATATGAACTAAAAGAAGGAGAACTAATAGATATTACAGGTAAAACAATTAGAAATTATATAAAAGATGGAACGGTACTAGATATAGACCAAAAAGATATGATATATAATAAGGAACATAAAAATAAAAATAAGGAAAAAAGAATTGCAAAACATACGCCACTAGAGAAAAGTATTGAATATAGACTAAAAGAAGCAAATATGAGAAGTGAATATGGTCATTGGGAAGGCGATTTAATAATAGGAAAAAGAAAAAGAGGAAGTGTGCTTTTGACTTTTACAGAAAGAATGACACGAGAAGAAATAATTATAAAAATAAAAGAAAAAAATAATGAGTATGTAGTCAAAGCAATAAATGGTCTTGAAAGAAAATATGAAAAGTCATTTTATAGTAAATTTAAAACAATAACATTTGATAATGGAGTGGAATTTATGGATTATAAAGGAATTGAACAATCTTGTTTAAAAAAAGGAAAAAGAACAGAAGTATATTATGCACATCCATATTGTTCAGGAGAAAAAGGTAGTAATGAAAATAACAATAGAATGATTAGAAGATGGATTCCAAAAGGAACGATAATAGATAATATAACAACTAAACATATTAAAGAGATAGAGAATTGGTTAAATAATTATCCAAGAGTGATGTTTGATTATAAAAGTTCAAATATGTTATTATTAAATATATAAAAAACTTGCATTTTAGGTAATGAAATGTGTGGACACTTAATATTTCCATTTATAAAATAAAATAGAAATATTAAAAAAAAGAGTAGAGAAGTGTTTGAATAGTTTAAAAAAATATTTAGAACATACAGAAAAAAGTAAAATCAATGAGGATAGACTTAAAAATTTAAAATCGAATTTAAAAGAAGCAGAACTTGTATATTACGAAAATTTAAATTTAATTCAAGAAATGGAAAAATTCTTAGAATCAATTGATTTTGAAAAATATGTTAGAAATATAAATATAATAGAACATATTAGAAATGCTATTGCTCATGGTAATATTGAAGTAGATGAATATAATTATAATAAACGTATAACAGATAGAGAAATTACCATTAAAAATATACATGATGGTGTAGTAAGTTATCAAAAAAGTCTTACTATTTATGAATTTGCTTCATTATTTAAAATGAAAAATTTATGTCTATTAAATGATTTTTTTACTACCAATATTAGTGACAAAGAAATAATAAATGAAGATTATATTAAAGTATTAAAAGAAAGAATAAAGAATAGAAATAACTAATCATTTGAAGTTTTTATAAAAAATAGTCAAAAATTATTGCTTCTTACATGAATGAATGGTTGTGATAATGGCAAAATGAGAAAAATATTTATAGAACTGTAGAATTTTTTTATACAATAAAATAATACTTATAAGTTTGATTATTATAAGAGTAAGATATAACCATTAAGAAAATATTATCATATATAAATTTTATAAATAAAGGCAGAAAACAATGATATAATAACTACTTGTAAAGATATAATTAAGTATTCAAAGTAAAAGTAAAAAGTTTCAATAAATTTCAAAAAACGTTTTAAAGTAGCAATAGAAATGGTATAATAAAAACAAAGAATAAACTATGGGAGGAATTCAAATGAATCAAGAATTTAATAATCAAGATAACCAAACTCAAACTAGAAATCGTTTTATTTTTTCAGATGATTTTTATGACCAATTAGATAAAATTCCAGAAGAGAAGCCAGTATCATTTGATTCTCCACAGATACCAGTAATGAATGAAACTATTTCTCAAGATATTCCTACTGATAATAATTTAATATCTTCTAGTAATATAATAAATCCTGTAAATGAAGATTCTAATTTAATAAATAAAGAGATGAGTTCTACTAATCAAGAAGAAAAAATAGAAATGCCTTCCTTTCAATTTATAGATTCTAAGCCAGTGCAAGATAACACTATGACTTCTAGTTTTTCTAATCCTAGTCAAGATAATTCTACTACTGATAATCAAGTGGTTACTCCTATTAATGACAGTTCTTTTATTAGTAAGAGTAATGAAAATATAGAAAGTACGATTCCTAGTTTTTCTAGTTCATCTACTTTGGAATCTAATAATGAAAAAAGAAATCAATCATTTTCTAATAATGTAATTGAGTCTACTATAGAAAAAAAAGAAGATATCACATCACCGGTAAATGTAGAAAAAATTGAAAAAGAATTAGATAACTTAAATGTTGATAGTGGAATAGATACTGCTTTAGAACAAGAAATTCTAAAGTCACAGGCACAAGTAGAAAATAAAATACCAATAGTTGAAAATAATCCATACTTAGAAAAGCCTAAAGAAAGAATGGTGTATAGAGCGAAAAGGAATGCACCAGCTACTCTACCAATTTGGGCTCACTTTCAAGAAAAACAAGAAAATGAACTACAAAAACAAGTTACTTCAGTAAATGAGAGTATCCCAAGTCAAGATAATATTAGTCAATTAATTGTAGCAAAACAACCACCAATTATTAATATTGATGAAGAATTAGAAAAAGAAGATAAAATAAAATTAGATGAAAAAGAAGAAGATACTAAATATGAGGAAGATTTAAGTAACTTACCAGTTGTGAAATCTAAATTATTAGAAGAATTAAGAGAAAATGCTATAAAAACAGGAAATATCAGTATCTTAGCAAGCTATGGTGATGATTTCTGTAGTAAGGATTATATTACGAATCCAGCCATTGGTCGTACTGAGGAAATTAAACAGTTAATTTTAATTTTGTTAACAGTTGAAAAATCAGCTATTTTGGTGGGAAAACCTGGTATTGGAAAAACTAGTATTGTAGAAGGATTAGCTTATTTATTAGAACGAAATCATGTTCCTGATGCTTTAAAAGGATATCGCATTATTAGTATAAAAACAGCATCTCTTTTAGGAACATTACCAACAGGAGAAACTAGACTACAGACATTAGTAAATGAAATTAAAAAATTAGATAAAGTAATTCTTTTTATTGATGAAATTCATATGTTAATGGGTGCAACCAATGAATCTAGCTTAGATTTTGCAAATATGTTTAAGGAAAGTTTAGGAAGAGGTAGTATTAAAATGATAGGAGCTACCACAAATGACGAGTATGAAAGATATATTCTTCGTGATAAAGCGTTTGTTAGACGTTTCCAAAGAATTGATGTATTAGAACCAACCAAAGAACAAACTGTAAAAATTTTAATGGGAACGCTTCCCAAAATAGAAAAAAATACAGGCGCCAAATTAAAATATAGTAACTATATTCAAAGTGAAATTATGTCTTTTATTGTAGATATTACTTCAGAATATAAAAGAGTATATGGAATAGGTTCAAGATATCCAGATATTTGTTTGACACTATTGTCACAAGCTTTTTCTCAAGCTGTTTTTGATAATAGGAAAGAAGTGAATATTTTAGATATTAGAAATGCTATTGAAAATTCAAAAAATATTTATCCAGATGTAATTCGTAAAGAATTAGTAAATTTTGATAAAAAATTTAAAGAATTAATAGAAGAAAATACAAGTTCTATTTAAAACTACTTTAAGGTAGTTTTTTTCTTTTTTTACTAGGTAAAAGCCCACTCCTAAATAGGCATACTTCATACACTAAATTAGAGGAGAGATTTTATGAATAATAATATGAATTTTAATGATTTTGGATATCCTAATATAAATACTTTTAATAATATGATGATGCCTAATCAAAATCAAATGATGAATAATAATCAAAATAGTCAGAACAATCAAAATATAATGCCTATCTATGAAGGATATATAAAGGGTAATTTATTTCCAGATTTATATGATCAATATTTAAACTATCAACCTGCTAAATTAATTCCTAATAATGAACAAGCAGAACTTTTATTAAATGTAAACCAGACTACTTTTGCTGCTCATGAATTAAAATTATATTTAGATATTTATCCAAATGATACCAATATGATTCAGTTATATAATGAGTATCAGAAAAAAGCAAGTGATGCGATTAAGGCATATGAAAGAAAATATGGTCCTATTTTAGCAGATAGTCCATCTAATACAAACGATTTTAGTTGGGAAGCATATGCTTGGCCATGGGAAATGGAGGAAATGTAAGATGTGGGCATATGAAAAAAGATTACAGTATCCTGTTTCAATTAAGAAAAAGAATTTAGCTTTTGCTAAACAATTAGTTACTCAATATGGTGGCTTTGGCGGAGAACTAGGAGCAGCACTTCGTTATTTAAATCAAAGATATACAATGCCAGATAATAGAGGAAAGGCGCTTTTAACTGATATTGGTACTGAAGAATTAGCGCATATCGAAATTATTTGTGCAATGTTATATCAGTTAATGAAAGGTGCAACGCCTGAGGAAATGAAAGAAGCTGGATTAGCTAGTCACTATGCAGAACATAAAAATGCTGTTTACCCAGTAGATGCAAGTGGTGTACCATTTACAGTGACTTATTTTGCAACAACTGGAGATGCACTTGCCGATTTAAGTGAAGATATGGCTGCAGAAGAAAAAGCTCGTGCTGTATATGAAAGTTTGATAGATTTAACAGATGATGCCGATATTATTGGACCATTATTATGGTTAAGACAACGTGAAATAGTACACTTTGCACGCTTTAAAGAGTTATATGATTATTATAAAGAAAATTTACCACAGGCAAAATAGTAGAAGTAAATAGTTTTTACTTCTTTTGTTCTTGGAATCAAGTTTGAAATATATTGTACTAAAGAGAAAAATTTGCTATAATTGTGGTATCAAAAGAGGAGAGTATTATGAAAAACATGGGAAAAAAGAAATTATTAATGATAACAGGTGGGATACTTGGATTACTTGTTTTGATCACAATTATTTTATTAATTTATAATGCTATATTTGGTAAAACTAGTTATAAAGATATTGAAAATAAGGTACTAAAAGCAGCTCAAAAATATTATAGTGATAATCAGTCACTTCTTCCTAAAAACGAACAAGAAGAAGTATCAACAACAGATGCTTCCTTAACAGCAGCTGGTTATTTAAAAAATATGAACGATTTAACAAAAAAAATGAAAGGAGTTACTTGCTCTGCCAAAGTAGTAGTAAGTTATGCTGGTGGTGAATATAGATATACTCCATTATTAGATTGTGGTACAAATTATTCCACTAAGTTAATTACTTCTTATATTAAAGAAAAAGAAACTAAAGTATATAGTGGAGAAGGTTTATACGATTTAAATGGGGAGTTAGTATATCGTGGTGAAAATCCTAACAATTTTGTTAAGTTTTCTGGTAAAATGTGGCGTATTGTAAAAATTGAAAATGATCAATTAGTATTAATTTATAATGAAAAAGGTAATAGAGTAGTTTGGGATGATCGTTTCAATACTGAAAGAAATAGAACAGATGGCATAAATGATTATTCAGTAAGTAGAATTTATGATAATCTAACAGACATTTACAAAAATGATACGATTTTTAATAAAAATACTAGAAATTTATTAGCTATTCATAATTTATATATTGGTAAAAGAAGTGAATCTGATATGTATAATGATGGTTCTATTGAAAAATCATCTTTATTAGAAAAACAATATATTGGTTTACTTCCATTATATGATTATATTAATGCTAGTATTGATACAAATTGTAACTCTGCTCTTACAGAAAGTTGTACTAATTATAATTATTTAAATCATTTTGATTATAACTGGTGGTCTTTAACAGCTGATAGAGCTAATTCTTATAAAGTATATAGAATTGATAGTGAAGGGGTAATTGATTCTATGAGAGCTAATTCAAATGGCTATATTAGACCTGTTATTTACTTAGCAAAAGATGCATTATATGTAAGTGGTACTGGTACAGAAACTGACCCTTATGTAATAAAATAAAAAAATTACTTGTCAAAATACATTTTTATTGGTAAAATAAGAATGTATTTTTTATTTATAAGAAATACAATTATGTATGGCGGTATTGGTGAAGTGGTTAACACGCCGGATTGTGGCTCCGGTATGCATGGGTTCGATCCCCATATTCCGCCCCATATTGAAATTTACGCACACCTTTGTGTGTTAATAAATAAAAGTTCGTAATACTTGGTATTATGAACTTTTTTTGCAAATAAAACAAATTTAACATTATTATCAATAAATTCTTAAAATATGATAAAATTGTTTTAGATGAAATCTTTAAAGGAGAAAATATAATGAGAAATATAATAATTACTGGTGGAGATGATGGTTTAGGTAAAGCAATTGCTAAACTATTAAGTGAGAAAAATAATATAATAACTATTTCTAAGACAGAAGAAGGCACAATGAAAACATCAAAGGAAATTCCAAATGCAGAATGTTATACTTGTGATATTACAAAGCCAAATGAAGTTGCCAGAACCATCAAAACAATTATTGAAAATCAAGGAAATATAGATATTTTAATTAACAATGCAGGAGTTTGGTTAGCAGGAGATTTAACTGAAAATTCTTATGAACAAATAAGTAATTGTATAGATGTTAATACTAAAGGCCCTATTTATATGACTAAAGCCGTTCTTCCAAATATGTATGAACAAGGAAAAGGATTAATAATAAATGTATGTTCACAAGCAAGTTTTGATAGTGATGACTTTTCTACTGTATATAATGCTTCAAAATGGGCAATGAGAGGATTTAATCGTTCAATACAAAAAGATGTTAGTAAAAAAGGAATCAAGGTAACTGGGTTTTATCCAGGCTTTATGCAGACTAATATTTTTAAAAAAGCAGGTAATGATTACGATACATCAACTGGTTTAGAAGTAGAAAAAGTTGCTAGAGCAATCGAATTTATAATTAATTGTGATGAGGATGTTATTATTCCAGAGTTTGGAATAAAAGATATTGAAAATTATTAATAAGAAAGGAAGATATAATAGTATGAAAGTTACAAAATATCCTCAATCATGTTTAATGGTTGAGACAAATAATAAAAAAATATTAATTGATGCTGGAGGATTAAAATATCAAGATAAATTTTTAGATTGTTGGAAAAATGTTGATTTGGTTTTAATTACTCATAAACATGGTGATCATATTAAAGTTGATGTTTTAAAAGAATTAAATAAACCAATTTATTCAACTCAAGAAGTACAAAACACTTATTCAGAAATAGAAATTAATATTGTAAAAGAAAATGATGTACTACAATTTGATAATACAAAGGTAGAAGTTGTAAAAGCAATTCACGGGTATAATCCGAACTTAAAGAATGGTAAAGAAATTTTTGAAAATGTTGGATATATAATTGATGACGGTAATTGTAGATTATATGTAACAAGTGATACAATTTGTTTTAAAAATAATTATAAGGCTGATGTTGTTGCATTACCAGTAACAGCACATGGTCTTACTATGTCATCATATGAAGCGTCATTATTCGCAAAGGAATTAGGTGCTAAATTAGTACTACCAATTCATATGGATAATGATGCTTATCCTACGGATATGGAATATATGAAATATAATTTTGAAAAATTTAATATTAATTATAAGATGTTAGAAATTGAAGAAACTATGGAAATTTAATTATAAAAATATGATAATTTTTGAACGAGAAATCGTTCTTTTTTATTGACTAAATTTTAAAATGAGATAATTGATAAATAGAAAACAGTTTCAAAAGATGTTTTCATTAATTACAAAACAATTTGGTAGAATTATTGGAAATATAGAAAGAAGACATCCTTTAGAATTTTGAATTAAGAGAAAATAATATGAAAAAAATATGTAAAATAAGAATGTGCATAATCGTCAAAAGAAGTTTACGAAAAGTCTATAAATAAAACTTGCAAAGCAACATTATTAATTATAATTTCTAGTAGTAGTTATGAAAGAATAACTAGGCAATTAAAAAATTATCAAAATCAAGTTTTGAATTCTAATATTAACATTGAATATTTAAAAATATCGGAAATTACTGAAAATTATATAAATGAGGCAGTATCATCAAGAAAAATTTAAAATTCATCTAGCTAATTTTAAAAATTGCCTTTTAGAATCAAATAAAAATTGAAAAATGGGTCTTTGCTTTTTTTGATTCAATTTTTTATAATTCAAACTGGTGATAAGAATGAATGAAAAAATAAGTGGTTATACATTAGATAAGCAACAACAGGATATCGTATTAGATGATAGTAATCATTTATTAGTAGTAGCAGGAGCAGGAAGTGGTAAAACTTTAACCATATTAGGAAAAATTTATTATTTGGTAGAAAAGAAAAAAGTAAGTCCAGATGAAATTCTATGTATTTCTTTTACAAGGGCAAGTGCCAATAGTTTAAAAGAAAAAATAGAAAAAGAGTTTTCTTATCAAATGCCTATTTATACTTTTCATAAACTAGCATTAGAAATTTTAAAAGAAGGAAATGATTCCTATCAAATAGCAGATAGTAATACTTTAGAACATATCATTCATGAATTTTTTGCAATTACGATTTTAGATTATCCTAATTATTTAACTACCGTCTTAAAATACTTTCATAAAAACGCGAAAAAAGATTTAAAAAATACCTATCAACTTTTTTATAAGTATCACTATCAACAAATAGAATTATTAGAAAGATTATTATCAACATTTCTTCATTTATTAAAATGTAATCACTATCAGTTAGAAAGTTTTCCTATTTTTCTAAAAAAAATTAAACGAACTATTTCCTATAAAAAATACCATAAAGAAAAGCTTTTCTTGATATTAGCTCTTAATTTTTATCTAGAATACCAAAATTATTTAGAAACAAATAACGAGATTGATTTTGATGATATGATTTTTTATGCAACGAATCGTGTTCATGAAAATGGTATTCAGAAAAAATATAAATATGTAATCATAGATGAATATCAAGATACCTCTTATGTTAGATTTTTATTAATTAAAGAAATACTGCTTAAAACAAAGGCTAAATTTATGGTAGTAGGTGATGACTTTCAATCTATTTATCGTTTTACAGGGTGTGACTTATCTTTATTTTTAGATTTTAAAAAGTATTTTCCAGATGCCTCGATTAAAAAAATTGAAAACACTTATAGAAATAGTCAAGAATTAATTAAAATTGCTGGAAACTTTGTTATGAAAAATAAAAAACAGATTTCTAAAAATTTAAAATCTTCTAAACATTTAATAAATCCTATTCAAATTATTTATTATACAGATATTTGTAAGACATTTTCATTATTGATAGAAAAAATTTATAATGAAACTAAAAAACCTATTTTAATATTAGGAAGAAATAATAAAGATATTAACCAAATTTTGAATAAAAATTTTAAGGTTACAGAATCTAATCAGATAATTTATAAAAAGAATCCTAATATATTTTTATATTATATGACTACTCATAAATCAAAAGGATTAGAAGAAGAAAATGTTATTATTATAAATCTTGAAAACAAGTTTTTAGGATTTCCTAATCAAATAAAAGATGATGAAATTTTAAGACTGGTTTCTAAAAAGTTTGAAAAGTATCCCTTTAGTGAAGAAAGAAGATTATTTTATGTTGCTCTTACTAGGACTAAAAATTATGTGTATTTATTAACTCCCTGTAAGAATAAATCTATTTTTGTGTCGGAGTTAGAAAAGAATTGTATTAAATGTAAAAATATGATATAATATGCCAAGTTTGGAAGTGATAATATGCAAGCTTCTATAGGAAACTTAATGATTACAAGTTTTTGTAGTGAAAATATGAAGCATAAAAAATTTAGATTTGATTTAATAAAAGATGAGAAAATCTATGAGTTCGTATCTACTACTATAGGAAGTGATTTATGTGATCGTGAAGAAAATGATGACATACAGTTAGAACATTCATATATCATTCAAGATAAAGATAAATTAGTAGGTTATATTTATATACAGACAATTTCAGAAGAAGAGGAGATTGTTGAATTAAGATATGCTGTTCACCCTGAATATCGTAGGTTAGGCTACATGGGATATCATGATAATAATAGAAAAGGTTATGGAGAACAAATTCTTGAAGAATGTGGTAACTATTTATTTACTTTTGATGATATTAATCATATAGATTTACATATTCGTAAAGATAATGAAGCTAGTATAGGTTGTGCTAAAAAAGCTAACTATCAATGTGTTGGTATGAATGATGAAGAATATTATTATATTTATAGATTATCTAAAGGAAAAAGATTATGAAAATAAGAATGAAAAATAGTGAAGATCCACTAGTAAGACATTTTGTATCTAATAATATGGACGAATGGTTAGAAGATTCTATAGATACAGAAAAATTATTAGTAGGTCCAGCTTATATCGTAGCTAGTGATAGAAAGCTAGTTGGTTTTATTCGTTGTGCTTTTTTAGATACGAATGGTATTTTAAATTTACATTATGGAGTTCATCCTGATTACAGAAAAATGCATTATGGTACTAAGATTTTAGAAGAAACTTCAGAATATCTTTTCCGTAGTAATATGCCTATTAAAAATATTGAACTATGCATTAAAGAAATTAATAAAGGAAGTATTAAATGTGCCATAAATGCTGGCTTTACACTAGATAGAAGTTTCCCTTCTAGAATTGATAACTGTAAAGTAAATGTATATTCTAAAAAGAAATAATAACATAAGAACTAATATCTATTTGGGTATTAGTTTTATTATGATAAAAATAAAAAAAAGAAAACCAAATAAATAAAAATATTAATCTCAAAATATGGTATAATCTTTATAGAATAGAGGGTGTGAATATGAAGAAATTAGAAAATAAAATAGCTATTGTTACTGGTGGTGCTATGGGTAATGGTAAAGGAATTGCCAAAGTGTTTTTAAAATATGGTGCATCAGTAATAATTTTTGACTATCAAGAAGAAATTAAAAAAACGTTGAAAGAGTTAAGAACAGAATTTCCAACTTCTGTTATTTCTGGTTACCAAGTAGATATTAGAGATAGTAAGATGATAACTGCTTGTATGGAAGCTATTTTTCAAAAATATGGACATATTGATATACTAGTAAATAATGCTGGAGTATGTAGATTAGATACGTTTGAAAATATGTCTTCAGAATTAAGAAATTTTCATTTTGATATTAATATAAAAGGAACATGGAATGTAACTAAAGCAGCTATCCCATATATGAAGAAAAATCAAGAATCTAGTATTATAAATTTATCCAGTGTTACAGGACCAGTGGTAGCTGATAGTGGAGAAGTTGCTTATGCTACTACGAAAGCAGCACTATTAGGTTTTACAAAATCTCTTGCAATGGAACTTGTTTCTAATAATATTAGAGTAAATGCTATTATGCCAGGTTATATTATGACACCAATGGTAGAAGGTATGAGCAGGGAAACTAATCCTACAAATCCACAAGAAGTTGTAGACAAAATTGCACTTGGTATTCCTATGAAAAGACTTGGAACAATTGAAGAATTAGGAGAATTAGCTGCCTTTTTAGCAAGTAATGAATCTTCTTATATTACGGGACAAGGAATTATTATTGATGGTGGTTCTACTTTACCAGAAACTATGGTTATGGGAGTATAAATATGTACGATATTAGTACTAAGAATGTAAAAAAAGGGAAAAATACTTATGTCGTTTTTTTTGCTGTTGGTTTTATCTTTCTTGCTTTTCTTGTTTATCAAACTTATACTATTCATCAAAAAGAAGCTAGTCTTGATTCTTCTACGATCTCAACTAGGGTGGAAATAACTTCATACGAAAATGATGAAGGAACCACAATGTATTCACCAATTTATTATTATGTAGTAGATAATCAAGAATATAGATGTTCTTCAATTACTTCATCTAGTATAAGTCCTAGTACCAAAAATGATACTGTATATTATGAAAAAGCTAATCCTAGTAACTGTATGAGTAATTACTCAAAAAAAGGAAATAAATGGAATATAATATTTTTAATAATACCAATTATTTTTATTCTTGTTCCTATTATTAATTTTTATAGAATTAATAAAAGAGTAAAAAAAATTGAAAAGTTAAATCAAACGGGAAAACTTGTAAAAAATCTATCATATCACTTAGAAGAAACAAAGATATCAGTTAATAATGTTCCTATTTTAAGACCAGTTGTTAATTATACTTTATCATCTGGAACTACAATTATCTTATATGGGGATCCTAGATATGATAGAAAAAAAGGTGACGAAGATGGTATGATTGATTTAGTAATTGATGAAAAGAATCCTGATAATTATTTCTTAGATTATTCAATTAACAGAATAGGTGGTAATTTGGTAACGGATTACTATAATAATCAACAGGAATTAAATGGGTTTGATACTGAAACTAGTATAAATAAAGAAACTATTTTAGGTGGTGATAATTATAATCCATCTAATAAATATTAAAAATAAATAAGTAAGAAGATAATAAAAAGTATCTTCTTCTTTTAATAAATTACTTATAACTTTCACTTTTTAAAAAGTTATTATATAATGAATACAGTAAAGGAGAATAGAAATGGAAGAATATCAAAATGTATTATCTAGTACGGAATTAGAAAAAATCGACAAATACTTTAGGGCTGCTAATTATTTATCAGTAGGACAACTTTACTTAAGAGATAATCCTCTTTTAAGAAGTCCATTAAAGTTTAGTGATATTAAGAAAAATATTGTAGGTCATTGGGGAACAGTACCAGGGCAAACATTTATTTATACTCATTTAAACCGTATTATTAAAAAATATGATTTAAATATGATTTATCTATCAGGACCAGGTCATGGTGGAAATAGTGTTGTATCAGAAGTATATCTAGAAGGAACTTATAGTGAAATATACCCTAATATTACAGAAGATATAGAGGGTATGAAAAAGTTATTTAAACAATTTTCTTTTCCTGGAGGAATTTCAAGTCATGTAGCACCTGAAACACCAGGTTCTATTCACGAAGGTGGAGAGCTTGGTTATAGTTTAGCTCATGCTTTTGGAGCAGTACTTGATAATCCGGATTTGATAGCTACTTGTGTAGTAGGTGATGGAGAAGCAGAAACAGGACCTTTAGCTACTAGTTGGCACTATAATAAGTTTTTAAATCCTAAAACAGATGGTGCTATTATTCCAATTCTTCATTTAAATGGTTATAAAATAGCGAATCCTACTATTTTTGCAAGAATTAGTGAAGAAGAATTATTATCATTCTTTAAAGGTTGTGGCTATGAACCATTTATAGTAAGTGGAGATGATCCATTAGTAATGCACCAAAAAATGGCTTATACTTTAGATAAAGTCGTTGAAAAAATTAAAAAAATTCAGGAAGATGCCAGAAATAATAATAATCAAACTCGACCAATTTGGCCTATGATTATTTTAAAAACACCAAAAGGTTGGACAGGACCTAAAGAAGTTGACGGAAAAGAAATAGAAAACTCTTTTAGAGCTCATCAAGTACCAGTTATTATTTCAGAAAATTGTCCTGAAAATATAAAAATATTAGAAGATTGGTTAAAAAGTTATCATCCAGAAGAATTATTTGATGAAAATGGTACCTTATTAAAAGAATTAAAAGAACTTGCTCCTATTGGTAATAAAAGAATGAGTGCTAATCCAAATGCTAATGGTGGAATCCTTTTAGAAGAACTTCGTACGCCAGATTTTAGAAATTATGAGGTAAAAGTAGAAGTACCTGGCGATACTATGGCTCAAGATATGAAAGAATTAGGTGGATATGTAAGAGATTTAGTAAAGTTAAATGAAGATAAAAAGAATTTTAGAATCTTTGGACCAGATGAAGCTCTATCTAATCGCTTAAACTATGTATTTGAGGCAACAAATCGTCAATTTAATGCTACTACTTATAAAAAAGATGAATTTTTAGCACCAACTGGTAGAGTAATAGATTCTTATTTATCAGAACATGCTTGTGAAGGTTGGTTAGAGGGCTATTTATTAACAGGAAGACATGGTTTCTTTCATACTTATGAAGCGTTTGCTCGTATCATTGATTCTATGGCAAGTCAACATGCTAAATGGTTAAAAGTTACGAAAGAACTTCCTTGGCGTAGACCGATTGCTTCCCTAAATTATGTTTTATCCAGTCATATTTGGCAGCAAGATCATAATGGTTATACTCATCAAGATCCAGGCTTTTTATCTCATTTAGCAACAAAAAAAGCCGATATTGTTAGAATCTATTTACCACCAGATGCTAATTGTTTGTTATCATGCTTTGATCACTGTATTAAAACTAAAAATTATATTAATGTAATTGTTGCTAGTAAGCATCCTCGTCCTCAATGGTTAACTATGGATCAAGCAATTAAACATTGTACGCAAGGAATTGGTATTTGGGAATGGGCTAGTAATGATAAAAATAGTGAAACTGATATCGTAATGGCATGCTGTGGTGATACACCAACTCTAGAAACATTAGCTGCTGTATCCATATTAAGAAGTAACTTTCCTGAAGTTAAAGTTAGAGTTGTGAATGTAGTAGACTTAATGAGATTACAGTCAAATTTAGAACACCCTCATGGCTTAACAGATGATGATTATGATTTATTATTTACGAAAGATAAACCAATTATTTTTGCTTTTCATGGCTATCCATCACTAATTCATCAATTAACTTATAAGCGTACCAATAAAGAATTACATGTACATGGCTATAAAGAAGAAGGTACTATCACAACTCCATTTGATATGCGTGTTCAAAATGAAATAGATCGTTATCATTTGGTAATGGACGCCTTAAAATATTTACCTAAACTAAAAAATCGTAGCGCTATTTTAAACCAATGGTGTAAAGATAAATTAGTAGAACATAAAGAGTATATTCATGAATATGGTGATGATATGCCTGATGTTAAGAATTGGAACTGGAAAACTGCTACTGACAATAAAGATTTAATTTAATTTAAATTGAATATAAAGGTACTATTATTTAAAATGGTATCTTTATTTATATGCGATAGACTTTATTTCTACAATGTACTATAATACTATTAAGAAAGGGGACTTATCAATGAATACGCAAAAAGTTGTTTTAATTACGGGAGCTTCTCGTGGAATAGGGGCATCAGCAGCGAAGGAATTTGCAAGAAATGGTTATAATGTTGTGATAAATTATTTTAATAGTAAAGAAAAAGCACTTTCATTAAAAAAAGAAATAGAAGAAAACTATTCTGTAAAAGTACTTACCATTTGTGCTGATGTTTCTAAAGAAATAGAAGTAGAAAAAATGGTAGAAGAAGTAATAGAAGAATTTCATCACATTGATGTTTTAGTAAATAATGCTGGTATTGCGATTGATACTATTTTTGAAGATAAGACAGTAAATAATTTTTTAAAAACATTAGAAGTAAATTTAATAGGTACTTTTCTAGTAAGTAAATATGTAGGAAAATATATGTTAGAAAATAAAAAAGGTAGTATTATTAATGTATCTTCTACGAATGGTATTGATACTATCTACCCAGAAAGTCTTGATTATGATGCTTCTAAAGCAGGTGTTATCTCTTTAACTAAAAATTTAGCTTTAGAGTATGCACCTTATATTAGAGTAAATTCTGTTGCACCAGGTTGGGTAGTAACAGATATGAATCAAGATTTATCACATGAATTTATTGAAAATGAGGAAGAACATATTTTGTTAAAGCGATTTGCAGATCCTATTGAAATAGCGAAAGTAATTTTATTTTTAGCAGGAAATGATGCTAGTTATATTAATGGTGAAGTTATTAGAGTAGATGGTGGATTCAAATGTTAAATAAACTTTGTGAAATGATAATTGTTCCCAATGAAGATATAATTAATGTTCCTATTTATGAGAGAAAATTATCATTAAATGAGCCACGTGGTTTAGCTGTAGAAGAATTTTCTAATAAATATCATTTAGGAATTAATAATAATTCACTAGGATTACAGAAAAATGATTATCAAAATATTCATTGGTATTTAGCACTTACCAAGATGGGACATGTAGTAATTCAAAAAGATGATATGGTAGTTTTATATTTACCTACCTTTTTAACACTTAAACAATATCAGTATCTATTATCTAAAAAAGATGAGATTATAGAATATGGAAAAGATTTTCATATGCTTTCTATTTATCAAGAAAATGGGAAATTTTATGAAAACGGTATCGATAATCTATTAATGGAATATGACATTTTACCTATTAATATAGTATTTCAAGAAATTACTAAGAAGTTTCAAAATGCTAAACATTTAATAATTATTCCAAATGAAAATGTATTAGAAATACCTGATGGAGTTTATGAAACATCATTTCCTAATACAGTAGGACATGAAGTAAAAATGGAAGAATTTAGTAATCTTTACCATGTTGGATTATATACAGAGTTAGATACAACTGGTCACGAAGCTGCTTTAGAACTTGCTAATTTTGGTAATGTAGTTATAAGCATGGAAGGAAATATTTTGGTTTGTTATCTTCCAAATAAAATAAGTTTAAATCAAAAGAAATGGCTATTAGATAATAAAAAATTATTAACACAATTTGAAGTAAGAGGCTTTTTATTCGAAGATAGAAAAGTAATCCCTATTGAATATGATTATAAAAATCCTTCTATATCTTTAGAGAGAATAGAATCCTATTTAATAGAAATCGAACAAGAAAATATAGAAAAGAGGAAGTAATATGTATCAAGAACTAAATATTGATGAACGAATTGTAAATTTAATAGAAGAAGAAGAAAGAAATTTAAAGAGTATCTATGAAAAAATAGATAAAACGGAATATGAAAATACTTTAAAAGTTTTAAATGCTTTTCACAAGTATCAGATAAATGAGGTACATTTTACTTCAACTACTGGTTATGGTTATAATGATATAGGAAGAGATACTATTGAAAAAGTATTTGCAGATGTTTTAGGTAGTGAAGATGCAATAGTACGTAGTCAGTTTATTTCTGGAACTCATGCTCTAACGGTTGCATTATTTGCTTATCTTAGACCAAATGATATTATGTTAAGTATTACTGGTACTCCATATGATACTTTACATGAAGTAATTGGCATTAAAGAAAATAATAGTAGTTTAACATCTTTTCAAGTAAAGTATGATGAAATTGAGTTAGTAAATAATGATTTTGATTATGAAAAAATAAAATCTTATCTAAAAGAAAATAAAGTAAAACTAATTGAAATTCAAAGATCAAAAGGGTATTCTACTAGAAAAAGTATCACGATAGATGAAATAAAAAAGGTAGTAGAAGAAATTAGAAAAGTAGATAAAGATGTTATTATCATGGTAGATAACTGTTACTGTGAATTTGTAGAAAGTATTACCCCAATACAAGTTGGGTGTGATGTTATGGTAGGTTCATTAATTAAAAATTTAGGTGGTGGAATCGCGCCAAATGGAGCTTATATTGCTGGAAGAAGTGACTTAATTGATCTAGCAGGTGAAAGACTAACTTGTCCTGGAGAGGGTAGAGAAGTGGGACCTACTTTGGGAATTAATAGAGAACTTTTACAGGGATTATTTTTTGCTCCTAGTGTAGTAGCGTCAAGCTTGAAAACAGGAGTTTTAACTAGTAAAGTATTAGAACATTTAGGGTATCAAGTAGAACCTAGATATGACGAGGTAAGAGCTGATATTGTTCAAAATATTATTTTTAACAATAAAGAAGATTTAATTAAATATTGTCAAGGTATTCAAATGGCTTCTCCAATAGATTCTAATGCTATTCCTGTACCATGGGATATGCCAGGTTATACGGATCAAGTTATTATGGCAGCTGGTTGTTTTACTCAAGGTTCTTCTATTGAATTATCTTGTGATGGACCATTAAGAAGCCCATATATTGCTTATCAACAGGGTGGACTTACTTATTCTTATGGTAAGTTAGGAATCATGAAAGCAGTAACAGAACTTATGAAAGGCAAAAATGAACTCTAATTATTCAATTGAAAAACTAGTAGGTGAACTAAAACCTAGAGAAAGTTTGCATCATGATTGTGGAAATGGTATCTATTTATCAGATAATCAAATTGAGGTTTTAAAAAAATACGGTTTTTCTATTTACGATTCAAATATTAAAAGTTTAATTTTAGAAATAGAAGAATATTTAATAGAAAATTATGATTCTAACTTAGATGATTTGGAAGAAGTTGCTTCTAGTTTGTCGGAATTTGATTATTATCAAAATGTAAATAAATAAAAGTGCCAACTTGATTTTTTCAAATTGACACTTTTTTCTATAAAGCTTTATAACTTTTTTCTTTTATCTCGGTAACAGGAACACCTTCAAAATTGCTGATAAATGGTTCAATTGAAGTAATTTCCATTGTTTGAAGTTGTTCTTTTGTGATTTCTCTTATTTTATCATCTAATAGTTCATTAGAAGCAACAATTCTTTTTACAGTAATAGTAGTAGTTTCTCTTAAATCAATAGTTGCAGGAATTAATGGTGGATTTACTAGTGTTTCTACTTTAGGCTTAGCTACATTATGACCTATAAATCTTTCAATAACTGTTGCATATTCTCCAGTAGAAAGTTCTACTCTTACTCCAACTGAATATAGTGGAATATTATCTAAAAATAAACGTCCAATTGTTTCATTAATAATTCCATTCTTTACCAATATTTCTAATGTAGAACTAATATTTTCTAAACTCTTATTATTAGAAATTACATTGGTTAACATAGAATCATATAAGTTACATAAAAATATTATTTGTGCTGCCATAGCTGTTTGATTTGTTTTATTATTTGGAATATTTAGACATTCATTACCAGCTCCATTTTGAGTTTCATTACTAAGCAAAATTGCTGTTAAAGTTGAGTTATCTAAACAATTTTTTAAAGCTGCATATGCATATACATTTTTATATTTACTATTATATGGTAACTGTAATACATCTCTTGGAATGGTAGGATAAGTTTTAAAAAAACTTTCATTTAATTCTATTTTTTTTAGTTTTTCCATTTCATCTTCATCTTGAAAGCATACTCCATAATCATGTAGTAGAGAAGCAATTCCAATATTCTTTAATGAAATTTGATTACTGTTACTACCAACTTGTTTATTATATAGATTAGCTAAAGTAATCGCAAATTCTGCAACCCTGGAACTGTGTTCAATAACATTTGAAAAATCATTTACTTTTCCATCATTACCATCTTTACGATATTGACCTAAACTATAAGAAAGTTCAGGATCAGTTATGACTTTTCTAGCTATATCACTAACGCATTCTGTTAAAATATTAAGAACATTTTTAATATTTTTATTATCATAAATTTGATCTAAGACTTGTACTGTTTTTTCATGTAATTCTTTAGGAATATTGCCTTTTACATCAGAATTCTGTTTTTCAATATTTTCAATAATTATCTTTTGTGCAGGCGTTAGATTTTTATGATTTAACTTTACTTGTAAATGAATTTTTGAAATAGAACCTTTGTTATTAGTTGCTTTTATAAAATGCTTTTTTAACATTTCTACTGTATTAGTATCTAATGGTTTATCAGCAGGATATAATATGCTTCCTTGTTCGTTACGAATAGGTTCTGCCAATATCCAACCTTCATTTCCTGATAAATTGTCTAAATAAATAGGTACACCCATTTTATCACCTCGTATATTATAGATAAATTATATCATTTAATATAAAAAATACCAAGTATTTTGACATAAAAAAATAGATGAAGTATAATAACTAAACAGAAAGGAAGAAATAAATGAAGAAACAAACAATAAAGAATTTAGCTATTGCTACTAGTATATTAGTAGGAGCTACTTGCATAATGAATAAGCAAATTAAAAGACTTAGAAATAGTCAAAGTAATATAAATAATCAAAATGAGGAAGAAAGAAAATATACGATGATTCATCAAGTACCATTAAAAAAATATATTTTACTACATGAAATTTCAAATAAAATGAAACCATCTAATAATCTTCATAAAGCAAATGAAATAGAATTAGATGTGATAAAAGATAATAGTAATAATATTAGAACTTTTTATGAATTACCTTACCAATATCAAAAACATTTAACTCCTACTAGCAATAAACAAGCAATGTAAAAGAAGATTTACTTAGTAAATGTTATAAGTAAATCTTCTTTTTTCTTATCTTCAAAAATAATTTGATAAAGTTTTTCTATTAATGGAGAAGAAATCTGATTAGTAGTAATCATTTTATAAATAGAAAGTAATGTATAGAATCCCTCTACTGTATTATTTTCTAAGTATTCTTTTACTTTTTCCTTATCACCAGATGCTATCATAATTCCTAATTGATAATTTCTACTTTCCTTACTATTACAGGTTAAATAAATGTCTCCAATTCCAGCTAAACTAGTAATTGTTTTAGGATTACCATGATAAAATTCAATTAAATGTTCAATTTCTTTTAAGGCTTCTGTAAAAAATAGAGCTTTTGTAGAATTACTAACTTTCATTTCTTCTAACATACCAAAAATAATAGCCATAACATTTTTAATAGAACCACAAATTTCTGTTCCAATGATATCATTTGTTTCATCTATCATTAAGTAATTGCTTTGAATACTATTAAGAATCTTCTTATTTGTATCAAAACTACTAGCTAAAGTAAGACCACATAAATTATTTTTAGCTAAATCGATAGCAAAAGTAGGTCCAGATAATATACAAACTTTTTCAGTATCTATGATACTAGTTAAAATTTGATGACAAAAAAGTCCAGTATCATTTTCAATACCCTTAGTAGCTATCATAAAATAAGGGTCTATCTTTAGATAATTTTTTAATTTTATACAGGTACTTCTAAAAAAAGCAATTGGAACCGCAAACACAATCATATCAGCTGAATTAGAACATTCTAAATCTGTAGTAATCTTAATTTCTTCTGGTAGATAGACATTTGGTAGTGCCTTTTTATTTTGTCTGGTTTTTAAAATTTCATCTTTTTCTTCCTCTAACTTGGTCCAAACTGTAACTGAATTATTATTTTTATAAAAAGTAAGGGCAAGTGCTAAAGCATAACTTCCTGCTCCTAAAATACATATTTTCATTCTTTCACCTTTTTTCTAATAAACTAATTATATGATAAATTAAATCACTAGACAATAAATACTAGTAAAATATACATAGATTATGTTTGGTTTTTCTAAAAACTATTATATAATAAAGATAAGGAGTGATATTATTATGAACTGTAAAAAGTGTGGAAATTTAATTGATAAAGATGCTAACTTTTGTCCCTATTGTGGTGAAAAAACACAAGAATCTACTTATCAGGAATCTAATTATGAAGATCCATTTAAAGATTTAAGAATAGAAAATAATCATGCTAGTCAATATGAATATCAAAAAAACTATAGTAAAGTAAATAATATTCAATATAAAGATGACTTGTTAGAGAATAATGCTAGTAAAAAGATTAACCAAACTTTATTGGGACTCTTACTAGGTATTATTTCTGTTTTCCTATGTTTTATTCCTAAATTTTCTTTTATAGGAATTATCAGTAGTATTATTTCTTTAATACTAGTAATCTCTGGTATGAAAAAAACATCTAGAGGTATGAAAGTTATCGCTATTATTATTACTATTTTTACTTTTATAATTTCTATTATGATTAATATTTGCATATTGGTATCATCACTAGAAATTAGCTTTTCGAATGGTTATAACACTACTTTAGGACAATATTTTAAAGATACTTTTTACTGTAGTTTATATGAACCTAGAATGGAAGGCTATTGGCTAGATGAAGATAATGAACTATTATATTTAGATGGGGAAGGAAATTATTATATTTATAAAGATAAAGATGAATTAACAGATAATTATTATTATGGTACTTATGAAAGAGATGCAGGAATTGATTTGAATTCTGAAGAAGTTTTATATGGAGATTATGATTATTGTCTTTATCAAGTAAAAACTTCTGATAACAAGGTAAAAGTAGATGGTGTTGTTTATCATGATACAATAGATTTTCTAAAAAATGGTTTTACTTTAAAACTATCAAAAGAAAATTATAACTGGCTAGTCTTAGTTTCAAAAAATAATGAAGAAATTTTATTTAAAAAACAGTAAGTAAGGAGTAATACATGAAGTATTGGTGGCTAGAAAAATATAAAAACTTTAAAATAGTAGAAATAAATGATTTGATAAAAGATGCTAATTATTTTCTAATAATGCCTAAAAACTATGAAAAAATCTATCAGGAAATTAAAAATGAAGATATTTCTAACTTAGAGGAAGAAGAACTTTTAATTTTATTAAAGAAAATAACGACTACTAAGAATTTAAAAAATAATCAGTTAAGATTAATTATAGAAAAATTATTATTAATTCCTGATAATAGCTTTCCAAATAGTGACTATACTTTATTAGAAGAATTAACAGAAATCAAAAATTTAAAGCAGAATTCACCACTTAAAGAAAAAATAAATAGTAATAATCTAGCTATCTGTTACCATTGTTTAAATATTTTCTTTGTTGATAAGATTAAAAATGTAAATAAAAAAAATAACTGTTTGTGTCCTTATTGTTTAAAACAGACTCTTTATTTTGATAATGATTATATACCTATGAATTATACTTTTATAAAACTTGCTAGTATTTATTATGGTATATCTAGTTTAGGATGTAGTTTTAGAGAAATAAAGAAAATATTAAAAAAACATATTGTAGTAGTAAAAAAGCTTGAAAATAATTTTTTAGATCTTGCAAATATAATAGATGATTCTAAGATTAAACCAATAGATGAGAAAATAATAGCTAGAAAACTTTATTTATTATTAGAAAATCAAGAATTAAATCTAGAACATAGAATAACACTTGTGATTCCTAATATTATCGATAACAAAAATTTATTTTTAGAAATTATGTTGGTGACATTTATGGAAACTTTAGCAAATACTGTTTATCTAAGTCAAATAAATCTATTTTTTAAAGATAAAAATTTAGAAGATATATGGAAGAAAAAAATAAAAGAAGTATTATCTTTTTAAACTAAGAAAATAGATTATTATAGAATAAAAAATAAAAATTTATATATTTTGATGATTTTAAGTAAAAACAAAAGTCAATTTCAAAAATTTCCTAAGTGAAAATTTAAAATTGACTTTTAATTTACCTTCAATTCTTAAAATTGGTCATTTTACAGGCTTCTTTTTATCTGCTATTATGTGACCGGGGAGGTGAAAAAATGACTAAAGAAAAAGAAGAAGAAAAGAAATTCTATACTGCTAAATATGATCGTGTATTTAAAACTATTTTCTGTAATGAAGATGATCCTACAC
>ERZ827512.182-NODE-182-length-99485-cov-7.242301_pt1 | contig 99485 bp, 88 predicted proteins | sample MGYA00519916_ERZ827512 | MGnify/ENA primary metagenome ERZ827512 (study PRJEB31778, sample SAMEA3449335) | human gut metagenome | biome: human gut; feature: human-associated habitat; material: faeces | place: United Kingdom | collected 2010/2012 ...
AATGCAAAGGTACAACTTTATTTTGGATTATGCAAGATTAAAGTAGATAATTCCGTAAAAAATTCGAATATGATGAGAAACAAAACAATTGCTACATAACAGTTCTTAACCCGAATAGTATTCAATACTAACTTATAAAAAAGCACAAAATACAATGCTACACCAAATATACCCGACTTATAAAAAGCACAATAAAATTGACTATCTGTTACATTTACATTTTTAATAGAAAACTCTCCTAAACCAGTCAACCAATACTCTGCTATCACAGTTTGCATAGCTTTTACAGCACCATCTTCACCAAAACGTGTTTCAAGAGATTCTCCAACATTACCTTCTATCAAGAATTGAAGATAATAATCAAGATATAATACATCGCCTAATAAATTATAAAGCACAACCATAATAAAAGCCATAAGAGCAACAACCATAGGTAGTTTATAATCTGTTTTAGAAGAATGAATCCAAAACAATCTAATAAACAAACACAATACCAATACAGCTACACCACCCAAGAAAAAACGCTTTGAGCTTGAACATAACCCCACAAATAGACTACACAGCACCATCAGTATAGAATTCCATTTCAAGTCCATAAAATATTTAATAGTAAAAACACCTATTCCAAGCATACTTAAAGATCCAACTAAAGAAGAAGTGGTAAATGTACCATGAAGGCGTCCTACAGTTTCTGTCTCAAGTGAATATTCAAGACTTCCCGTATTACCCATGTTTCCAAAGAGTCGCATCCATGTCTCCAAAACTTGTCCTGCCCCCCATGTTCTCAATAGATTAAACTCAATAAACAAAACTATACTATTAATAAGAATAATACAACCTACAATGATTAGAAATCGCTCTCTAAAAGCACTCGTCTTTGACAATATATAAATAATAAATAGAGATTTCATAGTACCCAAGATAGCAAACACTGCAACTACACCAGTTACATCATACAAAGTTAGGCTAAGTACTGTAGCAAATAATGTTAAACCCAAAATCCCTATAAATGGATATATAACAGAAGCTATGCTATAATTACATTTATTATATCTTTTATGCCATACATATAAAAATGGTAGGAATAGATAACTATATTGCAATGACAAATCACCTACAGCAAACACCGGGCAACAAACAAGAAGAATACAAAAAAGTACAATCCCTTTGGCTGTATCCTTACATAAAAGTTTATAATTAATGATTGATATTATCAGTCCCCAAATGATGTTCATATAACCTATTCAATTATTTATAGCTATATTCTCATTCTATTCCATATTTACACAACTCTTCCACTCTTCAATTTATAATCGTAACTATATGCTCCTTCCGCTCTAAAGTCATTATTGTAACGAAAAAGCACCTCCTTAAAAATTTCTTCGTATTTAGGAATGAAAAGATCTTCTTTCTTCATCATACGATTAATAATCTCCTCCGCAAACGGACGAGTTAACGATAAATCATTCTTCCTACCAGCAAAATTAGTACCTTTCAGAGAACCTGGCGATACATTCAATATTTGATTAGTAAATCCACCTTTAAGTAATTCCACATTCAGACTCTCTATAAATATCTTCAAAGCAGCTTTTGATGCACCATAAACAGAGAAAAAAGGAGAAGACATAAACCCAGCTATGCTTCCCATGACAGTACAATAAAAATCCTCATTAGACTTCATCCGATTATAGAAATGCTTAATAATACGCATTACTCCAATAGAATTGATTTGCATGGTTCTCACCAATTCCTCTTCTGATAGTTCCTCAAAAAGCGAAAGTCTACCTATACCTGCTGTTATAACCAACTTATTAACATCGGTGAAACTATCAAAAACTGAATAATCATCAAATTGCAAATCAAAAGAAATAAAATTAATGTTGCTTGGTAATAAGACATCGGGATAAACTCTATCTATTATCGTTACCTTTCCACATTCTGATAAAGTTAGTGCTATTGCCAAACCTATACCATTACTACCACCTACAACAAGAGCATGGTTTTCTCCGCTAATCACACTGTTTTCAGTCATCGTAATATTTTTGTTCTATCGCCTTTTATATACTCCTCTATTATTCCTGCAATGGCTATCGACTCTACCCTACTTAACTTGTAACTACTACCCCTCCCTTGTACAATCATAGAAGCAAATTCTTGAATCTCATAGCGTAAACCTTCACCCTGCCAAGCATAGAAATATTTTTGATTCAAATTCTGATCTTCAAACCTTATTTCAAAATAATTGGTTAACCACCAAGGAGAAGGAACAAGAACATACCCCTTTGTACCGGAGATTACTAAATTACCTTCAGTTTTCACACCGAGCCCAAGGGTTATAGATGAAGTCGCATTATTATAGTTAATGACTCCTTGTGTAAAGACATCAATGCCTTTCACCATTTTAGAATGGAAATTCAATTCGACATAATCGGTCCCAAGTAATTTAACAATAGACATCAATGGAAAAGAGGATAATTCAGTCATGCTCCCTCCTGCCTGATTAACGTCTAACTCTCGTACATCTCCACTAACCAATTTAGACAAAGAAGCTTTTACATCCATCACATCACCAATCACACCGCTCTTCACCAATACCAGTAAATGATTCCAAGCAGGACTAAAAGCAGTCTTAGAAGCTTCGAGTAATACCAAATTCCTCATTTGTGCAAGTTCATATAGCTCTCTAGCTTCATCACCACTCAACACCATTGGAATCTCACAAAGAACATGCTTTCCAAATAACAATGCTTGTTTAATATATTTATAATGCGTCAAATGTGGAGAAGCAATATATACTGCATCAATCTCTTCTAAAAAACTATTAATATCATCATAACTACCTTTAATACCCAATCTCTCTGCGAAAGTATTTGCTTCAGAAAGTTCCGGATTGTAAACAGCTGTAATTTCCACACCATTAACATATTTACTTTCAGGAACAAACCGTTTGGCTATTCTTCCTGTACCAATGATACCAATATTAATTTCAGCCGTAGTTTCAGCACGGAGCATGGTAGAAGAAATTCCTTCTGTTCGAGGCAAATAAACGACCTTACAATATGCATTTAAATAATCAAATTTACCTTCCCAATCTGAGCCAATGGCAAATATATCAATACCAAATTTTTGAATATCATCAATTTTCTGCCCAACATAATCTTCAATGATAATTTCATCCGCATATCCAGTAGCCTTTACTGCTGCCACTCTTTCTAGTACATTATTACGGACATTAAGTTTTCCCCTACCACGATCAAAACTGTCACTAGTAACTCCCACAATCAAGTGATCACCAAGCTCCTTTGCTCTCCGTAGAAGATTGATATGACCTTCATGCAAGAGATCATAAGTCCCATATGTAATTACTTTCTTCATATATTTAGCAACTATTTTTCAAAGCACTTATTTATTCTAACTTTCAAGAATACGGTGAAAAAATATTTAGCCTTTTTGATATAATCTATCACAACAAGAAACAACAATGTTTTTAAAGGTACCAGATAACGATTCACAGACTTTGAGAACTCAAAAAGATAATTTGGATCTACTTCGTGTGAATTATATACAGATTCATAAGATTCAATGCATGCCTTTTTGTATTCATAGTCACTCATTGTAATTGCTCTTTCAATATAGGTATCCACAAGATTACCTGGAGAAGTCGCTACTGAATATTCTAAATATTCAGGTAAATAACCATATACCTCACACTCTCCGTCACAATAATTCCGGGCAGGAATTGACATAATACCACTAACAGCTCCCACTGCCACACCTCCTGCCACACTTATGTTCAAATGAGCATGTTTAATGTAATTAGGCAATACCTCAGGAGAAATATTACCTAATAATTTTATATCCTTTTGAATATTATGATTTAATTTTTCTATCTCTTTTATTACCTTAAATCTATGAGGGCCATCTCCAACAATATCTAATCGAATCTGAGGATATTTTTCCTTTAAACGTCCATATGCACGTATTAAACCTAAAATGTATCCCTTATGAGGGAAATCAAATCTTCCAATGGTTATTATTGTAAAATTACGACGCTTAATTCGCTCTTCTAAATCATCATAATTCAAATGAGGTAAAGCCTTCACAGCTTTTAATAGTTTAGTTTCTTTATTACTTATATATATATGATAATTATTTTCTAAAGCATCCATCTGCTTTCTTGCATAAAAGCACAGATGATTGTTACTTTCCCACTCCTTAAAAACTGTACGCATACATCTATATACTATGGATTTGAGTGGATTACAGAATATAGTCTCTAAATAATAAGCGTCACCTTTTGTATCTGGTATTCCATAAATTGACTTAATATTTAAATCAGGAAAACTTCTCACAATAGTATCTGCTTTCAACTTTGCCATAGTCGTACATGAGAAAATAACAATCTCTTCATCTTTGGATAAATTCAAATGTTCATGTTTAAACCAAAAAAGTAAATTTGGACTAACTTTTACAATTTCCAATCTCGGATCCTTTATAACATCATCGTACACTTTTTCTGTCTGAAACCTGGCATTCTGCATCCAAATAACCCGTATCCCATGATTTAACATATATTTCATTAAATAATAGAGGTACTTTTCAATACCACCAATGCTTATCATAATAGGGTAATTCACAATAAATGTTCGTTTCATACAAGCACTTTTACTTAGATTAATACTGGTTAGTGTCCAATTCTGACATATCACCTATGTATAGCCGCCAAAGGCGGTCATACATTAAATAAGTTCAAAAAGGAGTTGACTTTTTAAGTTTATTATTACCCAATCCGATAGTTATGGGAAGAAGATTCTCATAATCTCTACATCCGTTAACAATCAACCAAAATCCGGTTGACCTGTCACTTGTATAGGAACCTATTTGTGGTATGTATCTTTGTACCATTTCTCTAAAAGGTTGTAGGGGATCTTGTTTAAAGCAAAAGGATTGAATAGACTCTTTGTTAGTCAACGCTTCAGACTTGTAGCGAAGGAAGAAGCGTTCAAAATCGCTGTTACTATACATATTTATAGAATTTTTGATTATAGCGACAAAGGTCTCAAATTTGTCTCAAGTATGCTATATGTCTTTTGGGGAGGCTAACCACATACCATACCTTTCATATTATATAAACCCATATTTTCTTCTAACTTCCAACAACAATTAGTCTTACTATTACAACTATTTTTATAAGTTTTTTTTAGTTTTCCAAACAAAACCATTATTAACAACAGGCACTCATACAATTCTCAAAGGAAATAGAATGACCGGGTCGTATACAATATTTCTCCCCTAATCGCAATAATCGTTGACAAGAGTATTCCGCTAATTGCTTATTTCCATTTTGCAGTTTCGTAAACACTTTTTTTCCAGGTATATAGGAATCACCTGTAAAAAGATTGTTGTCCACACAAAAACTTAGACAAGAATAATCATGACCGGGAGTATCAATTACCAATAAACTATAACCACCTATAAGAATCACAGTTCCCTCTTTAACAATCTTAACGCCATTCGTTCTTGACAAGATAAAATCCTCACCGTGATATGACGACAAATTCTCTATAGGTCTAACCAAATTCTTTGCACCATATTCATTTGTATATATAGGTACATCTGGATAGTCAGCTTGCAGTTCATTCAGTCCATATATATGATCGTAATGAACATGCGTCAATAGTACACCTTTTAGGTTATAGCCGTCAAACAAAGACTTTATTTGAAAAAAATCACCTACATCAATAATCCAACATTCCTTAGTCCCATGTTCTAACAAGACATAGCTTATAGAATTATACATTGAATTAACATGCGATACTATTTCCAACATATAAAACTTACTTACAGCGAACAACCGTAGCCCCCCAACTTAATCCTACACCAAAACCAGCCAGTAGCACAATACCATGAAGACGCTCCTGCTTTAATGCCTCTGTAATTGCAATAGGAATAGTCGAAGAAACGGTATTGCCCACCTTTTCCATATAGATAAAGAACTTATCTTTTTCTATTTCCATCAACTTGCGCAGATAATTGATCATGTATTTGTTTGCTTGGTGAAAAATCCACAAATCAATATCATCCTGAGAGATTTTTTCCTTTTCCAACAGACGCTCAACCATTGTTGGTACAACATCAGAGGTAAAATTAAAAATAGTTCCCCCATCCATATATAGATTGTCATCCCATTTGTTATTCCCATTAGAATCCAAAGCGACGTTTCCTGTTCTATTAACAATGCGGGAGCCACCAGTTTTGACCATGAGATACTCTGCACCGGAACCGTCAGTTCCTAACTCAAATTCACCTATTTCTCCAAAGCCGTCAGTTGAAACGATTGTTGCAGTTGCCGCATCACCAAAGATAGTCAGGTTCCCTTTATCTTCCGGATGTATATATTTTGTATACGTCTCAGCTGTCAACAGAAGCACATTTGTCGCTACTCCAGAAACAATTAACCCCTTAGCCATCGCCAAACCGTATTCATAACCAGAACAGCCCAGATTAAAATCAAGTGCACCACAAGTCTTTTTGACTCCTAACCAGTGCTGAAGAATACACGAAGAAGAAGGTAATTTATAATCAACACTTTGAGAACATAACAAAATAAAATCTATCGATTCCCGTAGATGACTATTATTGGAAAACAATTTTTGCGCAGCCTTAAATGCCATGTCTGTAGCCGTTTCATTATCCGCAGCTATATGCCTTTCCAATATGCCTACTTTTGAAGCAACTTTTTCAGCCGACCATTGGGGAAATAGTCTCACTATTTCCTCGTTAGTAAGTATCCTATCCGGAAGATAATAATCCACCGCTTTAATATATGCTTTCACCATTTCAATTCAGAGTATAACCCCCATCAATCAATAACGAAGTACCCGTCATCCACATTGTTGCATCAGATAAAAGATATACGGAAGCATATCCTATTTCGTCAGGATGCCCATATCTTTTTAATGGATACCTAAGTTTGTCTGCCTCCAATTCCTCACTACCGATTTCACTGCCTTCCAATAATGAAGTTTCGATCATGCCCGGCACTATTGTATTTACCCGAACTCTTTTCGGTGACAACTCAAGTGCAGTAGCCTTAACAAAACCTTCCAGCGCACCCTTTGTTGCACCATAGAGAGCACCACCAATATACCCGCATTTCGTACCTGAAATAGAAGATATCATAACGACAGATGCACCATTCTGTAATTTTTTCTGTTGAACCAGTTCACGAATCAATCTGATAGAAGAAAAAGCATTTGTATCAAACAAGCGCATAAGGTCTTCATCTTCCGTAAATTTCAGTATCTTGGTTTCAACTATACCGGCACAAGCCACAACCCCATCAATCTTACCCAATATATGAGATAGCAGAGTGTTGACACCTAATAATGAAGATAAGTCGGCCAAAATCATCTTATGACCTTCACCTCTTAAACCATCAAACGTCTCCTGAAGGCGCTTCTCATTACGAGCTGTTATGATGCATGTGGCACCAGCCGCAGCACATTGTAGTGCCACAGCTTTGCCGATACCAGAGGATGCTCCAGTTATGAGAATAACCTTACCTTCCAATGAAAAAATAGTCTGCATTACTTTTTTGACAAAACTAAATTGTATAGAGCCTCAATAGTATCTATACCCTTAATTTCTGAAACTGAAATTTTAACTCCATACTTTTTGCCAATCATATTAAGGATAGCAAGGCCCGCCAAAGAGCTCCACTCTTCAAGTTCACGAAACTCTGTTTCAGGTTGGAACTCGCTAAGTTCAGTTTCGTCAAACTGATCAGCAAAATCTGCGATAAATTGTTTTATTTCCATATTATTATACAGATTAAATGATAAATAAGTATTATTCATTAAAATAATATAAATAAATTATTGAGCCCTCCAATACAGGATATTCTTGTCCCTCCATCTCAAATTTACATTGTATAGTTACTTGACAGATTCCTCCAAGATCTTTTGCTTTGGCAAGTGTAGCGCACAAGCGCAAGCGACTTCCTGTAGGCACAATACTCTTGTAAAACATTTTTTCAATACCATAGTTTACAAGCCTCTTAAGATTATTTACCAAAATGATTTCGTCAAGCATATAAGGGATTAACGACAAAATCAAGTAACCATGCGCAATAGTTGAGCCAAAAGGGCTTTCGGACTTTGCCCTTTCTGCATCCACATGAATCCACTGGTAATCAAATGTAGCATCTGCAAAGTTATTTATAATCCCTTGCGAAATCTCAAGCCAATTGGACTTACCAAGCCACTCACCTCTCAATGCAAGAAAGTCATCAACACTATTAACAATAAGCTTGGACATAATTAGAAATGCTTAGTCCAGTCCATGGATTCTATAATCTTTCTGTGTTCTTCAGTAGGTCTTTCACGTTCACCAACCTTCTTAACAGGATTGCCATGATAAATTGTCCAAGGTTTCAAATCGCGGTCAACAAGTGAATTCGCCCCGACCAATGCACCTTCTCCAATAGTTATGCCAGGCATTACAACAGTTCCTGCTCCTACATAGGCATCATCCTCTATTGTAATATCTCCATACTTAATAGAATAGGCACCCTTCGGTAATAGTTGGCTCGTAAATACTCCATCATATTCATATGTTGAACAAAGTAATTTTGCACCTGGTCCTAAAAAGCATCTATCTCCTATACAAATATTTGCCCCTCCCTCAACTACACAATGCCATCCTATTATGCTGTATTTTCCTATCTTTAGAGAGTTTCTTGCATCTATAAAAGCATAATCAAAAATTAGACAATTGTCATCCAATTCTGCCCATTGAGGGTTACAAATTTTTGCTAAATCATAAACACGAACATTTTTACCACAGTATTTTAATTTATCAAGGACATTGGGGCCCATAATATCGGTGTACTTAATACCTTCCATAAATGATTATTTAATTAAAGTGATTAATAATTTTAGCCAAACGTTCCATATCTTCCAAATCATATCGTTGGTCTATGACTAATGAAAGCATATTGTTATAGTTTGCGATATCCTCTATTGGACAACTCTTAATCACCTCATCCGGAGTTGGCCAAATGATTGGACAATAAAGCCTCTCTGCCATAAGTTTTTTTTGAAGGTCTGCCCTACGCCCGTCTTTAACGTATACCTGCATATACAAGGGCGCAGTGTCTTCTTTAAGCTCAGTCTGAATCACCTCAATGAGCCGATTGTTTATATTTTGCAATAAATATCGGTAGTTTGAATTTCTGATAGTAGCATTAGCCACAAGATTTGCTTGCATCAACAATTCGTAAGAAAAAGCACTCATTCGATAAATTTGATGACAATCATCAAATAATTCATTGTTTTTGTAGAATACAGGTAAAAAATACGATTTCAAACTATCATCTTTGGTTGCAAAATATTCAAGCTTTCCTTTTGAAGCTTTAATAAAGTTAGAAACTATAGCTTTATGTTCTAAAGTAGTTTGATAAAAAGCTTCTTTATCCAAATCTTTCAATCCCCAAACAAAGCCACCATCTGGTATTTCAAACCATTTTCGAAGACTACAAACCACTCTATCCGCTTCTATATATGGTTTTATGCCAAGAATAGAATGAGTTACATCTTCAATGATTTTAATGCCCTTATATTGTATCTCTTTATAAAGTGGTCTTAAATTGGCTAAAGTGTCAAATCCAAAAAGTGGACAAGTAAAAAGTATCGAAGGTCGTATATTATCAATCTGCAACATCAATGCATCGACATTGGCTGTAAGGTCTGCATTCATTTTATAATATTCAACTTTGCAACCGCATGCATGAAAAGCATCCGTAATAGAATGGCATGAAAAATTCGGAACCAAAACTTTTGTATTATAAAGACCTAAATTTTGTACAGCTATAATAATAGCACCACGCCCTCCATGAGTAAATAAAAGGTCTTTCCACTCCAAAAGTGAGTCGCCATAAGAACATTTTGTTTTTCCATATTTAGAGATTTGCTCTTCCGAAAGACAAAAATTTCCACCCATTTCTATTGATGGCATAATTACGGTTCTATTTTATGATTCGACTGATAAATTGCGTATCCATTACGATCGCCATTACGCTTACACTCTTCTATTTCAACCTCATTTCGTACAGCTTCCACAATAAAAGAGTACTCCTCTTGGTTGTCAATATACTTTTTAATACCTGGCGTAAGAGTACTATAAAATAACACACCCGAATAATGGCAATTTTCAATAGTCGGTATAGCAAAATCACCGATTGCAAGTTCCATCGCACCTTTTACAAGGTCATAGTCTGTTGAAAGGCGAACCAAATCAGATGTTATAAAATCACCACCTAAACGAGCACCTATCTCTATGACATACAATTCGTCTTTTGAGTTTAGTTTGACCTCTGTATGACTAGGTGAGTTTGTAACTGCAAGTGCAGTCAATGCAGACTCAACTAAACTGCAAATACGCTGCCTCTGCTCATCTGTAAGATTAGCAGGTTGATGATGTTGCAACTCTACAAAATATGGAGCACCACTGGTAACCTTATCTGTAATCTGAATATTGACATGCCGGCCATTGAAGGAAAGGTATTCAACACTGAATTCTCTACCATCAATATACTGTTCAATAATTACTTTTCCTTCCCGCGAGTAATCTAAAGCACGAATAAAAGCTGCCTTCATCTCCTTAAAATTCCCAACTTTAGTCACTCCCTGACTACCTCCACTATCAGCCGGCTTAACAATACTAGGAAAAGGTATGCTGATAGAATCAAGTTCTTCAGCCTTAGATATTATAGCATATTGTGGATTTGAGATTCCTGCAGCGTTGAGGGCTTCCCGCATGGTGAATTTATTTTCAAGCCGATGAAGGCACTCTTCTGCATTGCTAACCAGCCCCATCTTTTGAGCTACATAAATGACTGTCGGCAAAGCAGATTCAAGAGAGAAAGAAGTGATTCCATTCACTTTTTCCTGCTTGCAAATCTCCAAAACTGTATCTTTATCTGCAAATGAAATTGGATAGAATTTATCACAATATTTCTTACATACGGCACCTTCTTCATAAGCTATGCCAACGATATAATATCCAAGAGCCTTGACTTGCTTAAAAAATGGTTCAAGCGGCTCATTTGCACCAATTACGGCTATTTTTTTCATTTTCTCTCCACTCTAACTGTTACCCATTTACAAATATCAGACATTGCAGAAATAAGAGACTCTTTTGTATCAAACTTGACTACAAGAGTACCGATAGCATCGTTAGCTCCAACAAAGGCATGAACTTGGTCACCTTTAGATACCCATAGGTCAGTCTCCACTACCTGGGATTTATATTCATCACCTATTTCTAAAGCGGCAAACTTACCTTCCTGATCCGCATGGAGAACCACCTCTGCCCAATGCCCTTTATATGGTTGTTGCTCTATATCAGTCACATCATCACCGACTGCTGCACGAACCGCATTGGTTATCAAGTCAACTCCCGTAGCAAAACGAAGCATTTCTGCCAGGCGATTGCCGCCACCTCTCGGAGAAACTTCCATTATATAAGGCTTACCATTTAATCCAATACGTGTCTCAACATTATAAATAGAGGTACGCATACCCAAAAGTTTCAACAACCGCTGCAATTCAGAGGTCAATTCATTCTCTTGCTCTACAGTGAAAGTGGAGGGCCAACTATAAGCGGAAGGCGTATATGGATTGGCGGCATTTGCGTCAAAACGCTGTGCAGAATATGACACAAACTTCAGTTCTCCATCTACAGAAAAACTGTCCGTATCCGAAGAACACCCTTGTTTCTCTATAAACTCTTCTACAATTACCCGTTTGGACATAGAATGTTCGAATGCACATTCAAGGGCAGGTTTCAACTCTTTCAAACAGTCAACCCTCGTCACCCCTTTACTTCCCGCTGCATCTGTAGGCTTTACTATCACAGGCCAAGGATACCAATAAGTTTCAAATAGAGCCTCTTTTATAGAAGAAAAACCCTTTGCTTTGGGAACATTAAATCCATGTTGTGTCAAGAAATTGCGAAACCTATCTTTATTCTGCAAAATACACACCGACTCATAAGGACCGAATGCAGGCAACCCCATTTGTTCCTGAACATAAGCAGCGGTAACAACCCCGGGATCAACGGCAAAAGACATGATTCCATCAATCTGGAGTCTGCGAGCCAAGGCAAGTACGGCTTCCTTGTCTATAATACTCACATTATGATACTCATCGGAATATTTGTGAGCTATGTTGTCCGGAATATAGTCACAAGTTATCACATGATAGCCCAACTTATGAGCAGCCTCTATTACAGGAAGTAAATAACGCAGGCCACCAAGAAGCAATAGTTTTTTTTGTCTCATCACTTGACAATTAAATTAAGGATACATTCCACTGCATCAGCATCCAGACCATGATACATTGGCAAACATATCACCCTATCAGCAATACTATGTGCCATCGGCAAGTTCTCAGGCCGTGCAGACTCCAACCCTCTATAAGCAGAAAAATCACTTATCAAAGGATAGAAATATCTCCTACCCAATACATTGCGTTCCTTCATTTTAAAATAAAGTTCATCACGGGTCATGCCATATTTTTCAGCATCCACAAATATCGGAAAGTAGGAATAATTGTGGCGGACACCCGGCATATCATCCATAAAACTAATACCCTCAACACTACTCAATACTTCACGGTATTTGATAGCTACTTGATGACGAGCCTCAATTGCCATGTCCACCTGTTTCAGATTCAACAGACCATAAGCCGAACGAATTTCATCTATTTTTCCATTAATACCAGGAGCTACGATTTCCGTTTCTCCTGCAAAACCGAAATTTTTCAAGTAATCAATACGTTTCTTCGTCTTTTCATCATGACAAATTAAAGCACCACCCTCAATCGTATTATACACCTTCGTGGCATGGAAACTCAACGTTGACATATCACCGGCATTCAATATAGACTTCCCGTTAACTTCCACTCCAAATGCATGGGCAGCATCATAAATCACTTTCAATCCATATTTATCGGCTATCATCTGAATACGCTCCGTATCACAAGGCTTACCATACACATGAACAGGCATGATGGCTATGGTCTTGGGGGTAATTGCAGCTTCTATCTTGTCCGGATCAATATTGCAAGTAGTAGGGTCTATATCTACAAAAACAGGCTTTATACCATTCCACCACAAGGCATGCGTAGTAGCAACAAAACTATAAGGAGTAGTTATCACTTCACCCGTTATACGTAATGCCTGCAAAGCACATATTAAAGGCAAAGTTCCATTGGTAAAGAGACTAACATAAGGTACCTTTAAATATTCGCACAACGCCTTCTCTAACTCCTGATGGTAATGACCGTTATTGGTCAACCATTTGCGATTCCAAATGTCCTGTAAATAAGGCATGAAATCGTCTAATGAAGGAAGTAATGGAGAAGTAACTGTAATTACTTTATTTTCCATCTTATTACAATTAATATGTTTTGATTTTCTACTTGTGTTTATATAGAAAGCGTCAGTTGTTTGATTTCAAGATATTCGCTAAGGTGCAACTTCTTATAAATAAATAAATAAAACCAATAGTATTCCCATTGTAATTTGGATTGGAAACAAAATATAAAACGGAAATATCCCAGAAAGAAAATCCTCACATTACAAATGCCACCACAAAAGAAACGCCAAAAGTGGGAAGTATATCCTTTATCTGTTCCCTTGTCGAATAGAATAACAACGTTATATATAATAACATCTAGTCCAAAGCCCAAGAGGTCTTTAAAACCCTTCATAGAAAATTCCCATATAGGATACCATTTGCTATAATTCTGCCCTGTCGGCACTACTATCGTTTTATATTATAATCTTGCAAAAAAACTTATCTATATTGTATCATTCCATTTCTTCCCACGGGTAAGGATTGTCCACCACATTCTGAAACTCGCCAACTGCTTCTTGCTGTTCTGCCGTGAGCGATGCAGAATCCCAAGAAGCAATAATATCACGACCTTCCGTTGCCAAAGCCTCATCAAACACCTCCCCATAGCAAGCAGTAAGCAAACGAAGCTTTAGTAATGAAGCAGGCAGAGCATCCAAAATATCCCAACAACGCTTTAAGACCTCCTGCACATGCTGCTGTTTTTCACCATGGTCAATAAACGAGGCACTATACCCTTTTAAGAGAGCAAGACAGACATTTGCCTGCTCCTCCACCGTAGTGCCCCAGGTGCCAGAATTATACAAAGTTGTGGTCAAGCGATAGACTTCGCTGTTACGACGGGACAAGTCATCGCTATAGATAGGACTGCCGTCCATACCCAAATACATCAGATCGTGTGCGGCACGCTGAAGGAGGAGTGCTTCTTCTAAAAGAGACATGATTAATTAAAAATTATAAATTAACAATTAAAGACTAGCGGATTACTTCGATGAGGTCCGGATGGATGGTCGCCATGGCAACGGCGATGATACCTTGTATAGCAATCACTACACGACGATCACGAGCACCTTTTACCTTTAGAAAAACACCTTCTTGGCCCTCGAAGTCGCCACCAATAATACGGACTTTCGTACCTTTGGAGAGATTCAGTTCTTCGGGTTGGAAATAAAGAAGATGGTCGTTATAAGTGCCGGCGACAGCTATGAAACGCTGCATATCATGGTCGGGAATGACTATTTTCTGACCGCTACGGGTATCGGTGATATATTGCAAATAAGTAATTTGAGATTTAAATCGCTGCACTTCGGAAGGACGTGCGTGGACAAAAACCAGGTTACGAATGACGGGAACCAAAGCACGGACTTTCTTGCCCCTATGGATACTGATCTTATATTGCATGGGGATGAAACAGCCCAGGTTTGCCTTTTCGAGAAGATGCATAGCTTCAAGCTCCCTGCGGTATGTGGCACGCATGGCAAACCAAACTTCGGTCTCTTTATCCATTTCTATTCTTGTTAATTTTACTTAGAAAAAGGTATTCCTTGGGGGCTTTGAACTACTATTACATAACTGTAGTTCAATCACTTGCGAGCATTTTATGGGAAGTTTGACAAGCACTATGCTCTTCTTGTCAACAGATTCTCTGCGGTTGTTCATTACCTTTTGGTAAGAGACTATAAACGAACGTATTAGAAACAAAAAAGCGTTTTTTAATCGTACGTTTAATGAACACCTATTTCGAACTTATACAAGACATACTCAAAGAGCTAAAAATAAGAAGATTTTAACTGATTACATATATTGCATATACTGCTGAAATTCAATGCAATATACTTATCATTATTTATTATTAGGAACATTTTTCTATCAAACATTTTGCCATTACAAAAAACGTCTCTATCTTTGCGTTCATTAAACGTACGTTTTTAAAACAGCATATCATCTTATATATCAACCATTTATAACTCACCCCTTCACATTTCCCTCCAAAACCCCCTTATTTCTCCCTCACTTTTTATACTTTCGCATTTTTTAACCAGAATAAAAAACAGTTAAACGAACGAAGAATTACACAAATGAAAGAACTCAAAAAAAGGAAAATCTCAACGGTAACGAATTGAGAAGCTCATCGTATCAAGCTGATACACAGAAATCAAGAAAAACAAAAGTCAAAGAACACAGCTCCATAGTGGATGAAAAGCTATTGTCAGAACGGGTTTACTACGGAGACCAGACCCATGTTTATGTAGGTTACTTAAGAGCCTTTAAATCAGGCTATTTTGAAGGCACAAAAATTAGGAAAATAACGGATATAGCCAAATTGCTCGTAGCATCCGAAAACTTCACAAAGAGAGCCAGAGGAGAGCAAAAGCCTTTGACTTACAGTACGATAATCACCGAATTGGAGAAGGTATGGGCCATCATAAAACGGGAAGACACCACACTGATTGACCCATACGGATATGATGTAAGGATAAATCACTGATAGTTCAGTACCTGGAAAGGCAGTAATTTTGCCACCGTCAGCAACCGGACAGAAGGGCTACACCTTTCTCGTCGGATGGCATAGTCTCAACAAGGCAAGGGCGTAGCCATCCGTACTGAAAGGAGTAGCCCTTTTTCATTGCTGATTATCATACATTTACTAACCCTAAAAACATAAAAAATGGGAAAAGAGAAAACTGAATTTGAGGAGAAAATTGTATCCAAAACAGAAAAGACAAAAAAGCTATGGGAAAAACGGATTACGGAAAACACGACATTGAGCATAGAGTCTGTACAATGGATGGCACAGCGCATAAATTCCCTACTGGAATACATGCAATACGGATATGCATTAATAGCCTACCGAAAGCAGGACGGCAGCTTCTACATGGGAAGAGGAACCCTTGTTTCCTACGAAAGCGACTTCAAAAAGAAACATGACGTGACAAGCATTAAAGCTCACGTAGCCTATTGGGACGCGGAACAACAAGGCTGGCGGACTTTTATGATTGAGAACTTTATGGAATGGAGACCGATAGTAAACTAACAAAAAACACCAATATCAAAAGCTATGGAGGCTTATTTACTACATGACGCCAATGCCGGCAGCAACTTAAAATTAATGATTATGATACAAGAAGAAGGTATGAAAGGATATGGCATTTACTGGACAGTGCTTGAATTCCTCAGATTGCAGAACGAATATAAAGCCAGCCTGAAAGTGATTCCCATACTGGCACAAAAAGCAAGGGTGACAACCGCCACACTGAAGCGAATCATCTATGACTATGCGCTGTTCGAAGTGAACGAGACAAGCTTCTCATCCCCCGGACTAAGCCGCCGCATGGAGCCATGGGACGCCCAACAAGAAGCTAAAAAGGAGGCCGGACGCCGTGGTGGACTGGTTAACCAGCAGAGAATCAGGGATGCAAAGGCAAGCAGCGCTTTAGCAAATAAACTAAATAAAGAGAATAAAGAAAACCCCTCTCTATCTCCCCAAGGGGAGACGGGAAGAAGGAAGGAGGAGATTCTTCTGACTCCACCGGAGTACACGCTCAACAGACAGACGCATAATTACCAAGGCCTGATGGAAGAGCTGGCAAGGCAGAAAGTAACCGACATACACGATCTGAATGCCATCCTGAGACTGACAGATTTTGGAAAACTGGGAGGGAAAATCTGGAAAATCCTATATGAGTTGAACAGCTCACCCCAACTGAAAGCCCGCATCGTGATGCCCGGAAAGTACATACTGAAATTACTCAGGGGTTAGATTTAATAAAAGAAATATAATACTTATCTTTGTGTTCAAAACAAACACCCTAATCATTATGAATCTGAAAAAACTATTTTTTGCTTCCGCCCTGCTGTTGGCTGCATGCGGCACTATCCAGGCCCAGGAAGTCATTGCCCACCGTGGTTTCTGGACTACGGACGGCTCGGCCCAGAACTCCCTTGCAGCACTTGTAAAGGCCGATTCTATCCACTGCTACGGCTCCGAATTCGACGTTTGGCTCACCACAGACAATCAGCTGGTTGTCAATCATGACGCCACGTTTAAAGGCGTGACTATGCAAGATGCTACAGCCAAGGTATGCACCGCCGTGCAACTGGACAACGGCGAACAACTCCCTACCCTGCAACAGTATCTGGACAAGGCAAAAAGCCTGAAAACCCGCCTTATCCTCGAACTGAAAGCCCACAAGACTCCCGAACAGGAAACACGAGCCGTAGAGGGCATCGTAAAAATGATAAAGGATAAAGGACTGGAGGACCGTACGGAATATATCACCTTCTCCCAACATGCCACCAAGGAATTTGTCCGTCTGGCACCCAAAGGCACCCCCGTCTACTATCTGACCGGTGACCTTCCCCCCAAGGAGTTGAAAGCATGGGGTTGTGCCGGTCCCGACTATCACTTCAGTGTCTTCCAAAAACATCCCGAATGGATAAAAGAATGCCACGACCTCGGCATGAAAGTAAACGCCTGGACCGTAAACGAAGCCAAAGACATGGAATGGCTCATCAGCCAAGGAGTAGATTTCATCACAACCAATGAACCGGTAGTGCTGGAAGAAATTTTAAAGAAAAAATAGCCGCTCCTTATACATTTAGAAACAAAAACCGAACAAACCGCTTCACTATGTCTACAATGGAGCGGTTTTTTGTTTTCAAAAAGACAGCAATTAGCCCTATAAAAAATCTTTTTTCTTATTTTGAATCAAACTAAACTTTCACATGGGTTACAATTTATATAAAAACAAAGCCATATGCTTTTAAATTGAAAGCCTGACAGTAGATATTCTCATTGAATGAAAGTTTTGCTAAAAAATAATAGAAAATAGATATGTTTTATAGTTAATCATAAAACAAAACGTCGTATATTTGCATAGAAGTAAAACAAAAGGATATATTAACCAGCCAATAAAGGACAAAATGACAAGAGTTATAAAATTCACCAAGATGCACGGTGCCGGAAATGACTACATTTATGTAGATACAACCCGATATCCTATCAACCATCCGGAAGAGCTTGCGAGGGCATGGAGTGCACCGCATACGGGAATCGGAAGTGACGGTCTGGTACTTATCGGTTCTTCGGACAAGGCCGATTTCAGCATGCGGATATTCAATGCCGACGGCTCGGAGGCCCGGATGTGCGGCAATGCAAGCCGCTGCATCGGAAAATATCTTTTTGACTACGGACTGACCTCCAAAACAGAAATCACACTCGATACACTGTCAGGTATAAGGATGCTAAACCTGCACTTGGCAGGCGGAAAGGTCAACTCTGTGACCGTAGACATGGGCATACCTGCCGACGAACCGGCAGACTACGACGGCAAAGGAGCCAAACCGATGAAAGAACAGCCCATCGAAGTGGACGGAGAACGATATGTAGGAACCACCGTATCCATGGGAAACCCGCATCTGATAATCTTTGTCAATGATATTGAAGCCATCGACCTTACAATCATCGGTCCCAAACTGGAGAATCACCCTCTCTTCCCCGGACGCATCAATGTAGAATTTGCCCAAATATTGGGAGAAGGAAAAATAAGGATGCGTGTCTGGGAACGAGGCTCGGGCATCACCCAAGCCTGCGGAACCGGAGCTTGTGCCACCGCCGTGGCAGCCTTCCTCACCGGACGCGCAGGAAGGGAATCCATCATCATCATGGACGGAGGCTCACTCACCATCCGATGGGACATCGCCACCAGGCATGTACTGATGACGGGAGAAGCCACCAAAGTATTCGACGGCAAAATTGAATTAATTGACTAACCACCAACTATCAACCAAGAAAAGATTATGGCATTAGTAAACGAGCATTTTTTAAAGCTACCGGGCAGTTATCTGTTTTCAGACATAGCCAAGAAGGTAAATACTTTCAGGATAACGCATCCCAAGCAAGAGGTCATCCGTCTGGGTATCGGAGACGTTACCCGGCCACTGCCACCGGTCTGCATCGAAGCGATGCACAAGGCAGTGGAGGAGATGGCTGACGCACGGACATTCCGTGGATATGGTCCCGAGCAAGGATACGACTTCCTGATAGAAGCCATCATCAAGCACGATTACCTTCCACGCGGCATCCACTTCGGTCCCACGGAAATCTTCGTGAACGACGGAGCCAAGAGTGACACGGGAAACATCGGCGACATTCTCCGCCACGACAACAGCGTAGGCGTGACCGACCCTATTTATCCGGTCTATATAGACAGCAATGTGATGTGCGGACGTGCCGGAGTATTGGAAGGAAACGGCCAGTGGAGCAACGTCACCTACATGCCTTGTACCGCCGAGAACAACTTCATCCCGGAGATTCCGGACAAGCGCATCGACATCGTCTACCTCTGCTACCCCAACAACCCCACGGGCACTACCCTGACCAAGCCCGAGCTGAAGAAATGGGTGGACTATGCGCTTGCCAACGACACGCTGATTCTGTTCGATGCCGCCTACGAAGCCTTCATCCGCGAAGACGACGTGCCCCACTCCATCTATGAGATAAAGGGAGCAAAGAAATGCGCCATCGAGTTCCGCAGTTTTTCGAAGACTGCCGGATTCACGGGAGTACGCTGCGGCTACACCGTTGTGCCGAAAGAACTCACCGCCGCCACACTGGAAGGTGAACGCATCCCACTGAACAAACTCTGGAACCGCCGCCAATCTACCAAGTTCAACGGAACCAGCTACATCACCCAACGGGCGGCGGAAGCCATTTACACACCGGAGGGACAGCGGCAGATAAAGGAAACGATAGATTACTATATGGACAATGCCCGGACCATGAAGCAGGGTCTCGAAGCAACTGGGCTGAAAGTCTACGGAGGCGTGAACGCTCCTTACATCTGGCTGAAAACACCCGACGGAACAAGCTCCTGGCGGTTCTTCGAACAGATGCTATACGAAGCCAACGTAGTGGGTACACCAGGCGTAGGGTTCGGTCCCAGCGGCGAAGGCTATATCCGGCTGACCGCCTTCGGCAAACACGAAGACTGCGTGGAAGCCATGAAACGCATCCGGAATTGGCTGAAATAAAAACTGATAAAAAAATTGAATTAGTGAGGTACTCGCTATAATCGAGGCGGACTGATCATCCGCAATTTTTCTAAACTTAAAGGTAAGAAGGTATGAAAACAAAAAGCGTAAAATGGGTAATAATGGCAATGGCGCTGTTATCAATGGCAATGCCTTTCACGGCAAAGGCCCAGGATAAAGTGGAAGCATCGGTAGGCGTCGACCTCGTAAGCGGTTACGTGTGGCGCGGCCAGGATTTGGGAGGGGTAAGCCTCCAGCCGAGCGCATCCATCGCCTACAAAGGTTTCTCTCTGGGAGCTTGGGGCTCCGTAGGCATCGAAAGTTCGGACACGAAAGAGTTCGACCTCATACTGGGATATTCGACCGGAGGTTTCAGTATATCGGTGACGGACTACTGGTACAACGTGACCGGAGATGGGGTGACAGCCAAATACTTCCAGTACGGTGCACACAATGCTGCCAACTCACATCTGTTCGAAGCGCAAATCGGCTATGATTTCGGCCCCGTAGCCGTAAACTGGTACACCAACTTTGCAGGCGACGACGGTGTTGACAAAGACGGTGACCGTGCTTATTCATCCTACATCTCCGTGGCAGCCCCCTTCACACTGGGCGGTCTGGACTGGACGGCCGAGATAGGCGCTACCCCTTGGGCCACGGACTTCTATGGAGCCAACGGATTTGCCGTATGCGACGTCAGCCTGGGAGTATCAAAAGACATCAAAATCACCGATTCCTTCTCCCTCCCGTTGTTTGCCAAAGCAACCTGGAATCCAAGGTCTGAAGGTGCCTATTTCGTAGTCGGACTAAGTTTCTAAGATGAAAAACCAATGATTTACACACACCGAAAGGCAAATAGTAAATCGTAAATTGTCTAATCGTAAATTATTTAAGGTATGAAAAAGATTGAAGCTATTATCCGAAAGACCAAGTTCGAGGACGTGAAGGACGCGCTGCTCGAAGCGGACATCGAATGGTTCTCCTATTATGATGTACGGGGCATCGGGAAATCCAGGCAAGCCCGTATCTACCGTGGTGTCATGTACGACACCAGTTCCATCGAGCGCATCCTTATCTCCATCGTGGTGCGCGACAAGAATGCGGAAAAGACCGTACAAGCCATCATCAAATCTGCACAAACCGGTGAAATCGGCGACGGACGTATCTTCGTCATCCCCATTGAGGATGCCATACGCATACGTACTGCAGAGAGAGGCGACATCGCACTCTACAATGCCGAACAAGAAAGATAACGGGCAGCTACAAACCACAACTAAGAAAATACAATACAACTAAAAGCAACAAGAAATTATGGATAAACTTATTTTAAGTGAACTGACCAACGGACTGAACACTGTATGGATGTTGCTTGCAGCCATGCTGGTATTCTTCATGCAACCGGGCTTTGCACTGGTCGAAGCCGGTTTTACAAGAGTAAAAAATACGGCCAATATCCTGATGAAGAACTTCGTTGACTTCATGTTTGGCAGTCTGCTCTACTGGTTCATCGGTTTCGGACTGATGTTCGGTGCAGGCGGATTCATAGGAATGCCCCATTTCTTCGACCTCTCGTTCTACGACGGAGGCGGGCTTCCCACAGAAGGTTTCCTGGTATTCCAGACTGTATTCTGCGCAACGGCTGCCACCATCGTGTCCGGCGCTATGGCAGAACGTACCAAATTCTCCATGTACCTGGTTTACACCATCTTCATCAGTGTGCTGATTTATCCCGTTTCCGGTCACTGGACTTGGGGCGGCGGCTGGCTGATGAACGGTGAGGCAGGTTCCTTCATGATGGAAACATTCGGAACAACTTTCCATGACTTCGCAGGTTCCACCATCGTCCACTCCGTAGGCGGCTGGATTGCCCTGGTAGGTGCGGCCATCCTCGGCCCGCGCATCGGGAAATACGGCAAAGACGGCAAGTCAAGAGCCATTCCGGGACATAACCTCACGATTGCGGCACTGGGTGTATTCATCCTTTGGTTCGGATGGTTCGGCTTCAACCCCGGTTCACAGTTGGCAGCAGCCACTACGGACGATGCAAGGGCCATCTCGCATGTATTCCTCACCACCAATCTGGCAGCCTGCGCAGGCGGTTTCTTTGCATTGGCGGTAAGCTGGATGAAATATGGCAAACCCTCCTTGTCTCTAACACTGAATGGCATTCTGGCCGGATTGGTAGGCATCACGGCCGGTTGTGACATGGTTTCTCCCTTCGGGGCGGTAATCATCGGCACCATCTGCGGCATCCTGATGATTTATTCGGTGGAATTCATCGACCGGACACTGAAAATTGACGACCCCGTAGGGGCCAGTTCCGTACACGGCGTCTGCGGTTTCACGGGAACCATCCTCACCGGACTGTTTTCCACCAGTGAGGGACTGTTTTACAGTGCAGGCTGGAGCTTTCTCGGAGCGCAGGTATTCGGTGCACTCGTAGTAGGCGCATGGGCAGCAGGCATGGGATTCATCATCTTCAAAGGACTCGACAAAATCCACGGCCTCCGCGTTTCCAAACGTGTGGAGGAAGAAGGACTCGACATTTACGAACACGGCGAATCGGCCTACGGTGCATAATGATTTTATCCCGGGCAGGTCTGACCGCCTTCCCGGGAACAACGAAACAAGAAGTTTTTTCACTCTAACATAGTTTTATTAAACCAACAATTACAACTCTAAGGTATTATGTCAAAATTGAGATTCAGAGTAGTAGAAACGGCGTTCAAGAAGAAACCCGTTGCAGTGGCAGTCCCGGCGGAACGTCCGTCAGAGTATTTTGCCAAGTATGTATTCAACAAGGAGAAGATGTTCCGCTATCTGCCGAGCAAGGTGTATGCCAAACTGACGGATGTGATTGACAACGGAGCTCCGCTGGACCGCAGCATAGCCGACGAGGTTGCCGCAGGTATGAAGAAATGGGCGGTTGAAATGGGGGCGACCCACTATACGCACTGGTTTCATCCGCTGACCGAAGGTACTGCCGAAAAGCACGATGCTTTTGTGGAACACGACGGCAAAGGCGGCGTGATGGAGGAATTCACCGGCAAACTGCTCGTGCAGCAGGAACCGGACGCTTCCAGTTTCCCGAACGGCGGTATCCGCAATACGTTCGAGGCACGTGGCTACTCGGCATGGGACCCCTCCTCCCCGGCATTCATCGTAGACGACACGCTCTGCATCCCGACTATTTTCATCGCCTATACCGGTGAGTCTCTGGACTACAAGGCACCGTTGCTGAAAGCCCTGCGTGCCGTAGACAAGGCTGCCGTCGACGTATGCCACTATTTCAATCCGGAAGTAAAGAAAGTGGTTGCCTATCTGGGCTGGGAGCAGGAATATTTTCTGGTTGACGAAGGGTTGTACGCCGCACGCCCCGACCTGCTGATGACCGGACGCACGCTGATGGGCCATGACAGCGCCAAAAACCAGCAGTTGGAAGACCACTACTTCGGGGCCATCCCCAGCCGTGTGGCCGCTTTCATGAAGGAACTGGAAATCGAAGCGCTGAAACTCGGCATCCCCGTCAAGACCCGTCACAACGAAGTGGCTCCCAACCAGTTCGAGCTGGCTCCCGTCTTCGAGGAATGCAACCTGGCGGTAGACCACAACATGCTCATCATGGCCTTGATGCGTAAAGTGGCACGTAACCACGGTTTCCGCGTACTGTTGCACGAAAAGCCCTTCAAGGGTGTCAACGGTAGCGGCAAGCATAATAACTGGTCGCTGGGTACGGACACCGGCATCCTGCTCCACGCACCCGGCAAACTGCCCGAAGAGAACCTGCGTTTCATCACCTTCGTAGTGAATACGCTGATGGCCGTATACCGTCACAACGGATTGCTGAAAGCCTCTATCTCCAGCGCCACGAACGCCCACCGGCTGGGTGCCAACGAAGCTCCTCCGGCCATCATCTCTTCCTTCCTGGGCAAGCAGTTGAGCCAGGTGCTGGAACACATCGAAGAGAGCACCAAGGACGATCTCGTCAGCCTCAGCGGCAAGCAAGGCATGAAGCTGGACATCCCGCAGATTCCGGAACTGATGATAGACAATACCGACCGCAACCGCACCAGCCCGTTCGCCTTCACCGGCAACCGCTTCGAGTTCCGCGCCGTGGGTTCCGAAGCCAACTGCGCCAGTGCCATGATTGCGCTGAACTCCGCCCTTGCCGAGCAGTTAGTGGAATTCAAGAAAGATGTGGACGAACTGATTGAAAAGGGTGAACCGAAAATCTCCGCCATCCTCGAAGTCATCCGCCGGTACATTAAAATCTGCAAGCCTATCCACTTTGACGGCAACGGTTACAGCGATGAATGGAAAGCCGAAGCAGCCCGCCGCGGTCTGGACTGCGAGACAAGTGTCCCCGTCATTTTCGACAACTACCTGAAACCGGAGAGCATCCGGATGTTCGAGTCCATCGGTGTTATGACGAAGAAGGAACTGGAAGCCCGCAACGAGGTGAAATGGGAAATGTATACCAAGAAAATACAGATTGAAGCCCGTGTGCTCGGAGATTTGGCCATGAACCACATTATCCCCGTAGCTACACAGTATCAGTCGGATTTGATTGACAACGTCTACAAGATGAAAGACCTGTTCCCCGCAGAGAAGGCTGCAAAACTGTCTGCCAAGAATCTGGAACTCATCGAAGAGATTGCCGACCGTACCGCCTTCATCAAGGAGCATGTGGATGCCATGATCGAGGCGCGCAAAGTGGCCAACAAAATTGAGAGTGAACGTGAAAAAGCCATCGCCTACCACGACAACATCGTACCGATGATGGAGGAAATCCGTTACCACATCGACAAGCTGGAACTCATCGTCGACAATCAGATGTGGACGTTGCCTAAATATCGCGAGTTACTGTTTATAAGATGAAAAATGAAGGATGAAGGATGAATCCTTAATCCCTATCTCATTCTTTTGTTGGTTGTTTTAAGTTTGCAGGGGGGAGAGGTGCCGCGAGGCAGTTCTCTCTCTTTTTTCGTCCATGCCAACTGTTGGCGGTAAGCGGGAAATAACCTATCTTTGCCCGTCAGATAAAACAATCCTGTCATCATGAAGAATTTACGTAACTGCTATGCAGCGTTCCTGCTGTTTGCCTTGCTGTTCGTTTCGGCTGCTGCCCCGGCACAAACCGATCTGCAGCAAAAACTGGGTCGGATTTCCGCCATTACGGAAACCCGTCCGTTGGAGTCCACCCGGTTCTCCGAGAAGTATGTAACCTATTTTACCCAGCCGTTGGACCACCGTCGTCCCGAAAAGGGCAGTTTCCGCCAGCGCGTGATTGTCTCCCACGTCGGCTTCGACCGTCCCACGGTGATTGTAACCGAAGGCTATGGAGCCGCCTATGCCCTCAATCCCAAGTATCGCGAGGAACTTTCAGAGCTGCTCGATGCCAACATGATTTTTGTGGAATACCGTTATTTCCAGGAATCCACCCCTGAGCCTAAAGACTGGCAATACCTCACCGCCGAGAATTCTGCAGACGACCTGCACGCCGTCCGCAACGCCTTTAAAAGCATCTATCCCGGCAAATGGATTGCGACCGGCATCAGCAAGGGCGGGCAGACTACTCTGCTCTACCGCACGTTCTATCCGGACGACGTGGATATTTCCGTGCCTTATGTAGCTCCGCTCTGCTACGGGGTGGAAGACGGACGCCACGAGCCTTTCCTCAGGAAAGTGTCTACTCCGGAGGACCGCAAACGGATTGAGGACTTCCAGTTGGAAGTGTTGAAACGGAAAGCCGCACTGCTCCCCCGCTTTGAGAAATATTGCGATGAAAAAGGACTCAAGTTCCGTGCGCCCGTTGAAGAGATATACGACTATTGCGTGCTGGAGTATTCTTTTGCCCTTTGGCAGTGGGGAACTCCCGTCAGCAGCATTCCTGCCACCACGGCCTCGGACGATGAGATATTTGCCCATCTGCTCGACATCAGTAATCCCGACTACTTCATTGCCGACAGTCCCACAGCCTCATTCTTCGTGCAGGCCGCCCGCGAACTGGGCTATTACGGCTACGATACGAAGCCTTTCAAGAAGTATCTTTCCATCCAATCGAGCAAGGGTTACCTGCATCGCCTGATGCTTCCCGAAGAGCTGAAAGACATGCCCTTCGACAAGACCCTAAGCAAGAAAATCACGAAGTTCCTGAAAGAGAATGACCCGAAAATGATATTCATCTACGGACAGAACGACCCGTGGACGGCTGCCGGAGTGACCTGGCTGAAAGGTAAAAAGAACATCCATGTATTCGTCGAGCCCGGCGGAAGCCATCGGGCACGCATCGGCACACTGCCCGAAGAGGAAAAGAAGCAAGTGATGGAGCTGATAAATGAATGGTTGAAACAATAAAAACGGATGGTCCGTGTGGCATGAACAGACCATCCGTTTACTCCTGACAGACCATCTGTTCTACCTCAACAGATGGTCTGTTTTTTTATTCTATAATTTGTGCATCCTCAATATCGTCCACTGCCTTTACTGAAGCATCCGGTGTCTTCGGGCGGCGACGCGTAAACTTGAACCAGTTCAGCAGTTCCGAAGCCGCATAGACCAGACTGCTGATACCGATAATGATAAATGCCGTGGAGCGTACTCCCGTAGGATTGAACAGCGCAACCAAGCCGGCAAGCAGAATCAATACCGGAACCACATAAAAACCTCCCGGTACCGGCATCCAGCGACGGGCAGCGGAAAGCGAGGCAATCTGTTGCACTCCTCCCATCACCAGGATAAATCCCAATACAAATGTCAGCAAATCGGCAAAGAAACCGGGCATGATAATCAGCCACAAGCCAAACAGCAGGCTGCCCACTCCCTCGATAGGGAAACGGCTGCGCATCTCCGTGCTCTGTGCAAAGTAGCCTATGATGCTGATAAGCGAAGGCACCAGGAAAATGACACCTATCGTAATCACAAAGTAATCACCCGCCTGGTCGGGAAACATCACCAGCACCAAACCGATAACCAGCGCACATATAGCACGCAAAAATGAATAACTTAATCCTTTCATGAGTCTATGTTTTTTTGCGAAGATACATCTTTATCCGAATAACTCCACACGAAAATCCCGAAAAATCAGTTTACATTCAGCCAGGCATTCATATCTTCGGCCACAAAAAGCCAGTATAATAACAACAGTACAGCAATAACCACGCCTATGGCAACTAAATGTTTTCTATTCATAGTTTGTTCCTTTCTTTTTTTGAATGAATATTCGTTTTTACTACACTTATAAGTCTTATCCAGAAAAAAAGTCATATTTATTTTGGCAGTTAAAACAAAGTGCTTATATTTGTCGCGAAAACGAAGACAGGCTGCACCTCAGCATAAAAAATGAACAAGTTCATTTTATTATACATTCGGTTTGCACTGTCTTTGCCCCCGATAAAACAAAAAAAGTCAATGAAAACAATGTTAGTAAATACATATTGGTGGTGGCACCCGTTACAACTCCGACAGTCGTAAGGGAGCAGCGCTCGTATGTATATATGTAATATATAGTAAAAAACAAAAAGAGCCCTGTCGCACCAAGCGACGGGGCTTTTTTCGTTTAAGCAATAATGCGTTTTGATTTCTGAAATAGTAAATAGTAAATCGTCAAATAGTAAATAACATGATGAATTTCTTAGTTGACAAAGAAGGTTATTACGGAGAGTTCGGCGGGGCATACGTTCCCGAAATCCTCCACAAATGTGTAGAAGAGTTGCAGAACACCTACCTCAAGGTGCTGCAAAGTGAGGACTTCAAGCGTGAATACGACCAGTTGCTGCGCGACTACGTGGGACGCCCTTCCCCACTCTACTTGGCACACCGCTTGTCCGAGAAGTACGGTTGCCGGATTTACCTCAAGCGTGAAGACCTGAACCACACCGGTGCCCACAAAATCAACAACAGCATCGGGCAGGTGTTGCTGGCACGCCGCATGGGCAAGCGCCGCATCATCGCCGAAACCGGAGCCGGACAGCACGGTGTGGCCACAGCCACCGTCTGCGCCTTGATGAACATGGAATGCATCGTCTACATGGGTAAGACCGACGTAGAGCGCCAGCGCGTCAATGTGGAGAAGATGAAGATGCTCGGCGCCACCGTCGTTCCCGTCACCAGTGGTAATATGACGTTGAAGGACGCCACCAACGAAGCCATCCGCGACTGGTGCTGCCATCCGTCGGACACCTACTACGTGATAGGTTCCACCGTCGGCCCGCATCCGTACCCCGACATGGTGGCACGCCTGCAGTCCGTCATCAGCGAAGAAATAAGGAAGCAGCTCCTTGAACACGAGGGACGCGAATGCCCCGATTACCTCATCGCCTGCGTAGGCGGAGGAAGCAATGCAGCCGGCACCATCTATCACTACGTCAACGACCCGCACGTGCAAATCGTCCTCGCCGAAGCCGGAGGAAAAGGCATTGAAACGGGAATGACAGCCGCCACCATCGCCCTCGGCAAGATGGGTATCATCCACGGCTCGCGCACCTACGTCATCCAGAACGAGGACGGACAGATAGAAGAGCCCTATTCCATCTCTGCCGGACTGGACTATCCGGGCATCGGCCCCATGCACGCCAACCTTGCCAAGCAGAAGCGTGCCATCGTCCTCGCCGTCAACGACGACGAAGCCATCCGCGCCGCCTACGAACTGACCCGGCTCGAAGGCATCATCCCCGCATTGGAAAGTGCCCACGCACTGGGTGCGCTGGAGAAGATGAGGTTCAAGCCGACGGACGTGGTGGTGCTGACGGTGTCGGGACGGGGGGATAAGGATATAGAGACGTATTTGAGTGATGAGTGATGAGTTATAAGTGATGAGTTATTTGAAAATACGAGATACAATGAAATAAAATACAAGATACAATGAAACAATATGATTATAAAACAATCAGCCGCACCATGCTCGGTGACTTGCATACGCCGGTGAGCACGTATCTGAAGGTGCGTGACATCTTTCCGCAGAGCGCACTTATGGAGAGTTCCGACTATCATGGCAGTGAGAACAACCGCTCGTTCATCGCTCTGTGTCCGCTGGCAAGTGTCAGCATAGACCACGGCACGGTTATCTTCCGCCTGCCGGACGACAGCCGCGAAGAGCATCCCATAACCGATACATACCGGGTAGAGAATGCCTTGAACGATTTCCTTGCCCACTTCCGCGTGGAGGGCGAATACAGCAATTACTGCGGACTCTACGGATACACCTCCTTCAATGCTGTCCGCTACTTCGAGAATATCCCCGTGAAGGACAGCCGCGAAGCTACCAACGATGCGCCGGACATGCTGTACATATTATATAAGTACCTCATCGTCTTCAACGATTTCAAGAATGAGATGCTGCTCCTCGAGATGCTGGCGCCCGGCGAGACCAGCGAACTGGACCAGGTGCAGAAGGCCATCCATAACCGCAACTACACCGCCTACGATTTCCGCGCCATCGGCCCCACCACCTCTCCGCTTACGGACGAGGAGCACAAGGCGAATATCCGCCGGGGCATCGCCCACTGTCTGCGCGGCGACGTTTTCCAGATAGTCCTCTCCCGCCGGTTCGAGCAGCGTTTCACGGGCGATGACTTCAAGCTCTACCGTGCCCTGCGCAGTATCAACCCTTCGCCCTATCTGTTCTATTTCGACTTCGGGGGCTTCCGCATTTTCGGCTCGTCTCCCGAAACCCATTGCCGCATCGAAGGCCGCCATGCCTATATCGACCCCATTGCCGGAACCACGAAGCGCACCGGCGATGCAGAGCAGGATGCCCTCAATGCCCGGTACCTGCACGACGACCCCAAAGAGAACGCCGAACACGTGATGCTGGTGGACCTTGCCCGCAACGACCTCTCCCGCAACTGCCACGATGTAAAGGTGGATTTCTATAAGGAGATGCAGTATTACAGCCATGTCATTCACCTCGTCAGCCGCGTCAGCGGAACGCTCCGCGAAGAGGCCGACCCCGTCAAGGCCTTCATCGACACCTTCCCTGCCGGTACCCTGAGCGGCGCCCCCAAGGTACGCGCCATGCAACTCATCAGCCAGCTGGAACCGCACAACCGTGGAGCCTACGGAGGCTGCATCGGTTTCATCGGACTGAACGGCTCGCTGAACCAGGCGATTACGATTCGTACTTTTGTCAGCCGCAACGGTGTCCTCTGGTTCCAGGCAGGCGGCGGCATCGTAGCCAAGAGCAACGACGAGTACGAGCTGCAAGAGGTGAACAACAAGCTCGGCGCACTGAAAAAGGCGATTGAGATGGCAGAAAAAATGTGAGTTTATGTACGATTTGACGATTTACGATGTACGATTTGCCATGCGGCGTACATTGCGCAGCCAAATCGTACATCGTAAATAAAGTAACTTCAATCGTACATCGTAAATCGTCAAATAGTAAATAAAATAGATTGTAAATACAAAAGATGAAAACAGTTATCATAGACAATTACGACTCCTTCACCTACAACCTTGCCCATCTGGTGAAAGAGCTCGGCGCAGAAACGGATGTGCTGCGCAACGATAAATTCCGGCTCGAAGAATTGGAGCCATACGATAAAATCATCCTCTCACCCGGCCCCGGTGTCCCCGAGGAAGCCGGACTGCTGCTGAATGTCATCCGCACCTATGCCGGACGGAAACCCATACTTGGCGTCTGCCTGGGCGAACAAGCCATAGGACAAGTGTTTGGCGGAAAGCTGGTCAATCTGGAAGAGGTATTCCATGGGGTACAGACGGAGATAAGAATGAAGGGGGAAGGATTAAGGATTAGGGATGAAGGATTAGGGGGGAAGGATTATGAAGGTATTTCTCTCGAAGAAGACTATATCTTCTGCGGTTTACCCGATAGGATTCCCGTCGGACGATACCACTCCTGGGTAGTGGATACGAAGGACTTTCCCGAAGCGCTGGCCATTACCGCCATCAGCCCCGAAGGACAAATCATGGCGCTGAAACATCGGGAGTATGACATACACGGCATCCAGTTCCATCCTGAATCGGTACTGACACCCGACGGAAAAACAATCGTAAAAAACTGGCTTTTCAAATGAGGCACTTCAGAAAAAGAGTAACTTCAATCGTCAAATCGTAAATCGTCAAATCGTAAATAAAAAGATGAAAGCAATACTCACCCGTCTCTTCAACCACGAAGAGCTTACGTCGGAGGAAACCAAACAAATCCTCCTCAACATCACCAAGGAAATGTATCCTGAGGCGCAGATAGCAGCCTTGCTCACTGCCTTCCAGATGCGAAGCATCACTGTGGACGAGCTTATCGGTTTCCGCGAAGCACTGATGGAGACACGCCTTCCCATCGACTTCGCCCCCTATCGCCCCATCGACATTGTAGGTACGGGCGGCGACGGAAAGAACACCTTCAACATCTCCACCTGCGCTTGCTTCGTAGTGGCGGGAGCCGGCTACAAGGTTGCCAAGCACGGCAACTACGGAGCCACTTCCGTGAGCGGAGCCAGCAATGTCATCGAGCAGCACGGCGTACGCTTCACCAACAACCCCGACACACTGAAACGCAGCATGGAGGAGTGCAACATCGCCTACCTTCATGCCCAGCTTTTCAATCCGGCGATGAAGTTTGTCGGTCCCGTACGCAAGACGCTGGGAGTGCGCACCTTGTTCAATCTGCTCGGCCCGTTGGTGAATCCATGCTGTCCGGCATACCAGCTGCTCGGTGTGGCAGACCTCTCGCAGATGCGCCTATACACCAACGTATTCTATAAGCTCGGCATTGACTTTGCCGTGGTCAACAGCCTCGACAGCTACGACGAAATCTCCCTGACGGACGAGTTCAAGGTGATGACCCGCAACTACGAGCGCATCTACCGTCCGCAGGCTCTCGGCTTCAAGGATGCCCGTCCCGAAGAACTCTTCGGCGGCGCATGCAAGGAAGATGCCGCCCGCATCTTCGACAATATCCTTACGGGGCATGCCACACCTGCACAAACGCAATGCGTCATTGTCAACGCCGCCTTTGCCATCCAGGTGATGGAGCCGCAGAAAGAGATTGAAGAGTGCATCGCCATCGCACGCGAATCATTGGATAGCGGACGGGCGCTGGCGACACTGAAAAAATTTATCGAGATTAATAAATGAAGCAATGAAAGATATACTGTCCGAAATCATCGCCCATAAGCAAACAGAGATTGAACTGCAAAAGCAAACCGTCTCTCTGGAACAGTTGCAGGAGCAAGCCGGAATCATCATCCGGGAGAATGCGGCCCACCGCCGCAGCATGAAGCAGGCCCTTGCCGCTTCTTCTACAGGAATCATCTCCGAGTTCAAACGCCGTTCACCCTCCAAAGGCTGGATAAACGAGGCTGCCCGGGCAGAGGAAATACCCGCCTCCTACGAAGCCGCCGGCGCCGGCGCCCTCTCCATCCTGACGGATGGGAAGTTCTTCGGCGGTACGCTGCGCGACATCCGCACGGCCCGTCCGCTGGTCCACATCCCCATCCTGCGCAAAGACTTCATCATCGACGAGTACCAGCTTCTGCAAGCCTGCATTGTAGGTGCCGATGCCGTATTGCTCATTGCCTCCTGCCTCAGTCCGGAGCAGTGCAGCACCCTCACCGCCCAAGCCCACGAACTCGGGCTGGAGGTATTGCTCGAAATCCACAGCCCTTCGGAACTCTCCTATATAAATAAGGAGGTCGACATGGTCGGTGTCAACAACCGCAACCTCGGCTCTTTCGTCACCGATGTGGAAAACTCCTTCCGGATAGCCCGGCAACTGCGCGAAGCCACCCACGGACCGGCATCCCCGCTCCTTGTCTCCGAAAGCGGCATTTCCGACCCCGAAACCATCTGCCGCCTGCGTGCCGCCGGCTTCCGCGGTTTCCTCATCGGCGAAACCTTCATGAAAACAGCCAACCCGGGCGAAACCCTGAAAAAGTTCATCCAAGACAGTCTCTTAATTAATAATTGAAAATTGAAAGTTGATAATTGTAAATACAAAAGTCTCTCATACAGCGTTACATCGCGCAGCCAAATTGTAAATAGTAAATTGTAAATCGTAAATAAAATGTCTCCTCTCATCAAAGTATGCGGAATGACCGAAGCAGAAAACATCCGCAATGTAGAACTGCAAGGTGTAGATATGATTGGTTTCATCTTCTACCCCAAATCTCCCCGTTGTCTGTGCCAGATGCCCGGGTATCTGCCAGCCTGCGCCAAGCGCGTCGGCGTCTTTGTCAACGAAAGTAAGGAAAACATCCTGATGTATACCGACCGTTTCGGCCTGGACTACATCCAGCTGCATGGCCATGAAGCTCCCGAATACTGCCGTTCCCTGCGCAATGCAGGCCTGCACCTCATCAAGGCTTTCTCTATCTTGCTGCCCAAGGACCTGCTTGCCGTATCTGCCTACAATGGTCTGTGCGACTACTACCTCTTCGACACCAAGACCCCGCAGTACGGCGGTTCCGGCAACCAGTTCGACTGGAACCTCCTGCACCGCTACAACGGTCCCACCCCGTTCCTGCTTAGCGGTGGCATCAACCCCTACAGCGTAAAAGCCCTCCGGGAGTTCCGCCATCCCTATTTCGCAGGTATCGACATCAACAGCCGTTTCGAGACGGCACCGGGAATAAAGGATGTGGAACGCATCTCAAACTTCCTGAAAGAACTGAAGGGAGGTACGATTTGACGATTTACTATTTACTATTTGGCTGCGCAATATACGCCACATGGCAAATTGTACATTGTACATGGTAAATAGTAAATAGTAAATTGTAAAATTGTAAATCGTACCATGCAGCATATATTGCGCAGCCAAATAGTAAATTGTAAATTGTAAAATTGTAAATAGAAATAGTATGTTGAACCGCATTAACCAACTTTTCCAGGACAGCCCCAAGAATCTGCTGTCCATTTACTTTTGTGCAGGCTGTCCCACCCTCGACGGTACAGCCGACGTTATCCGTGCCCTCGAAAGAAACGGAGTCAGCATGATTGAAATCGGAATTCCGTTCAGTGACCCCATGGCCGACGGCATTGTCATTCAGAACGCCGCCACCCGCGCCCTGCACAACGGCATGTCCCTCCGCCTGCTTTTCGAACAATTGCGCGACATCCGTCGCGATGTCCGCATCCCCCTCATCCTTATGGGGTACCTCAATCCCATCATGCAGTTCGGCTTCGAAGCCTTTTGCCAGAAGTGCGTGGAATGCGGCATCGACGGCGTCATCATTCCCGACCTCCCTTTCCGCGATTACGAAGAGAGTTACAAAGCCATCGCCTCGAAGTATGACATCCGTGTCATCATGCTCATTACCCCCGAGACCAGCGAAGCCCGCGTCCGCGAAATAGACGCCCACACCGACGGATTCATCTATCTGGTGTCCAGTGCCGCCACCACCGGTGCCCAGAAAGACTTCGACACCCGGAAGCAAGCCTACTTCAAGAAGATAGAGGATATGAACCTGCGCAATCCACGCATGGTAGGCTTCGGCATCAGCAACAAGCAGACATTCGATGCCGCCTGCGCCCATTCATCCGGTGCCATCATCGGCAGCCGCTTCGTCACGCTGCTCAACGAGAAGGAAGGAGATGCGGAAAAGGCTATCAGGCAGTTGAAGGAAGATTTGAAACAGTGAGCTTATTCAAATTTCATACAATATATTTTTCGCAATGAAAAAATAAAAGAGACAAAATCATCACAACTTGTCTCTTTTATTTTCTCCCCATCCCATATTTCACTATCTTTGTGCCCGAAAAAAGCTCTAATACGAATATCATGAAAGTCGATTGCCCTTCCGTACTATTGATTTACACTGGCGGAACTATCGGAATGATAGAAAATCCCGAGACCGGTGCGCTTGAGAACTTCAACTTCGACCAACTGCTACAGCATGTTCCCGAACTGAAGCGCTTCAACTACCGCATCTCTTCCTATCAGTTCGACCCACCGATCGACTCTTCCGACATGGAGCCTTCCCTCTGGGCAAAGATTGTAAAAATCATCAACTACAACTACGACAACTTCGACGGCTTCGTCATCCTGCACGGTACCGATACGATGGCCTATACAGCCTCCGCCCTCAGCTTCATGCTCGAGAACCTTTCCAAGCCGGTCATCCTCACCGGTTCCCAGCTTCCCATCGGCACCCTGCGCACCGACGGGAAAGAGAACCTCATCACCGCCATTGAAATAGCCGCCGCCAAGCATCCGGACGGTACCCCTATCGTCCCCGAAGTGTGCATCTTCTTCGAGAACGAGCTGATGCGGGGCAACCGTACCACCAAAATCAATGCCGAGAATTTCAACGCTTTCCGCTCCTTCAACTATCCCCCACTGGCAAAGGCAGGCATCCATATCCGCTATAACGAGCACCTCATCCGACGCCCCGACCCGTCGCGCCCCATGAAGCCGCACTACCTTTTCGACACCAATGTCGTAGTGCTCACCCTCTTTCCCGGCATCCAGGAAAGCATTATCAACTCCGTGCTTCATGTTCCCGGCCTGAAAGCCGTTGTCCTCAAGACCTTCGGTTCCGGCAATGCCCCCCAGAAAGAATGGTTCATCCGCCAGCTGAAAGAAGCCAGCGAACGTGGCATTGTCATCGTCAACATCACCCAATGCCAAAGTGGTGCCGTCGAGATGGGACGCTACGAAACCGGACTTCACCTTCTCCAGGCAGGTATCATCAGCGGCTATGACAGTACCCCCGAATGTGCCGTCACCAAACTTATGTTCCTCCTGGGACACGGACTGAACCAAGCCGAAATCCGCCACCGCATGAATTCCGACCTGGCAGGAGAAATCACCAAGATTCAGTAAAGCGGCAATACATAGGGTATATAGTAATATTGACAATTTTCAAGATAAACTTGTTTTATCTACCCACACAAAAGCGTTAAAAAGCGTTAACCAATACGCTTTTATCCCCCATTAATAAAGTATATTAGCTTAAATAAACGTACTTTTGCTTACAATCAAGCAAAACAAATGTAAAATATGGGAGAAAATATCCAATACAAACGCTTTCTGCCGCTTGTTATTCTTACAGTAGGCATGCTGCTGCAGGGTTGTAAAGACGATGTTTTTAACCCCGAGAAAGTGAAAGCAGCCTATCAGGACAGGTTTCCGGTCAAGAACATAGACCCGGCTATGGATTGGAAAATGACTCAGCAGGTCCGGGTCAATGTTTCTGTATCCGAAGATACCGGCATCGACTACACCATACGTATTTACGACAAGAACCCCTTAATCAGCCGGTCATCCGCCAAACTGCTGGCAGAAGGCACCGCCAATAATACAACGGTATTTACCACCGTCATGGACTGCCCTTCTGTGCTGACGAGCGCTTTCGTGTGCCGCACCGATGCACACAGCCGCAACATAGTAAAATACGTATCCATCCAAAACGGTCAGCTCCATGCCGCTTTCGGCAGTTCCCCTGCAACTACACGTGCCGCATGGACGCGCAGTGTCAGCATCGAGACCTATTCACCGGAAAAGTCTGAGGCGGAAATCACCGCAATGCTATCAAGTGCCGAAGAAATAAGGCCGAATACCGATTTTCAAAACGGAAAAGCCTACAAAATCTCCAAAGACAATATATATAGGAATAAAATCAGCAAGGACGGCATGGGAAGTGACAATCCGGCCATCATCATCATTGAAGGCAGCTGGGAACCCAATGGAAACAACATGACCGTTGAACGAGGCTTCGAATTCTATGTGATTGACGGAGGGGAAATCGTGATACCGGACGAGCACACCTTCACTTTAGTGCAATCCAGCCGGTTTATCGTCTACGCGGGTGGAACCATCAAAGGGAACGACATCGAATTGACCAATGCATCCGGAGGCAGCTACAACTACAATGCCGGCACTATGGAAATAGATGATTTCCATGTCAGCCAGGGAGGAGCATTCTATAATTGCGGTACCGTACGTGTCGATGAAATGAATTTCGACAGCGGATGCAAATTCATCAACCAGGGCAAAGCCTATATCGGGAAAACCGACAGCAACATCACTATAGACAACGGATGCTATCTATATGCGGAAGAATTTGTAGGCACACTGAACATGGGAGACACCTCTTCTGCAGAGATAGAGGATTTCGGGGACCATAGCAACAATTACAATACCCAAATCACGATGGGTGACAACTCCATGATAACCGTACTTGATGAAGCAGAATTGTCACAAGCACAATTTATGGGCCCAAACAATGAATATGCACTGGTAAAAATCAATAAAATTGAAGATATAGGAAATTTCTCCAGCCAGGGAAACATTCATTATGAAGTGAAAGAAATTGACGATGATATCACCGAGGACATCTGGTGGGAAGCCAAATTCCTTGATGCCATCAAGAACACCGAAGGAACCATATCCAAATGGGGAGAATCCCCCATCACCATTCCCGCCGGAGACTGCACGGGCGAAGGCAATACTCCGGACGAGTCCGGCTCAGAGACCCCTACAGACCCAGTCTCCTATACGTACGTATTCGAAGACAACTTCCCGTTGGTAGGCGACTATGACTTCAACGACGTGGTCTTGGACGTGGAGACCTACTATCATCGCGAGAAAAATACGAACCACATCAAGCGCATACAGCTCGACGTGACCCTTGCTGCGGCAGGAGCAAGCAAGCCGTTGGGCGTAGGGCTCCGGATTACCGGAATCAATAAATCCGATATCCGGGAAATCAAGACCGGAGGCGACGATTCGCGTTTCCAGGAGTCATTCAACAGCTCGTACAACAAATTCAGGTACAATAACGTTACTTATATGGAAGATTCCGATCCGAGTGTCGTAATCCCCGTCGCAGGCGAAGTACACAATGTATTTGGAGTCGAACCGGGTGAGATGGTAAACACCGGCATTGGAGTAACCGCCAAAGAATATACTTATGAAGTCATTATTGAACTGACAGACCAAACTCGGACAGAGCCCCTATTCTCAAAAGACAATCTGGACTTCTTCATCTGTTATCAATATAAAAGCATGGGACAACGCATGGAAGTTCATCTTTACGAATTTTGGGGATATGGCGCCACTGCCGCCGGAACCATACAGCAAGAGAATCTTGACTTAGCAGGCAACAACACGTGGGCAATCTGCGTGCCGTATGGCTTCCGCTATCCCAAGGAAACCATCAATGTTTCACGTACTGACATCCCCGAAGCTAGTGCATATCCGGAATTCATCTATTGGGCCCAAGACAGAACCCAGTATACGGAATGGTACGAACACCCGGTAGAAGAAAATGTATATAGATAAATATAGCAAACAATTATCATAAACAATGAAACAAATATTATTTGTAGATGACAAACCTGCCATAGGCAAGGTACTCTCGGTCTATTTAGGGAAAGAGAATGAGCTGGTTTATTTCGAAGATCCCGTCAGGGCCATAGAATGGCTGAATGAGGGGAACGAACCCGCTCTCATCATTTCAGACATACGCATGCCCAAGATGACCGGAGGTGAATTCCTGGCATATCTGAAAGGCAATTCACTTTTCAAGGACATTCCGGTTGTGATGCTTTCCAGTGAAGAAAGTACCAGCGAGCGCATCAACCTGCTCGAAGCCGGGGCCGAGGATTTCATACTGAAACCTTTCAATCCTATGGAGCTGAAGGCCCGCATCAAGAAATTTCTCTAAACAACAAAATCAATGGATATGTTATATTATATCTACATAGGTAGCAACCGCGCCATCATTGACCACTTGAGCAAAATTGCAGGAGGCATGTTCATGGCTGTTTCATCCTGCAACAAAGCGGCGAAAGTCATCGACGGTATCCGCGAACGGTACAACACATCCATTCTTTACGAAGAAAGTACCCCTCAAAAGGACAGCCAGAACATCACTTTCCTGCACAAGCGCTTCCCCCGTGTCTACATCATCCTCATCACCGAAGGCCTGCAGAAGGAACACCGCAAGCTCTATCTGCAGGCAGGTGTCAACAACACCCTTTCCCCTATGGCCAGCGAAGAGAGCCTCCTGCAAATGGTAAAATTCCTCCGGTTGCGCAAGGAGCACAAACTGCAGGAATTCAGCCAGTCACACCGTAAGATATTCAACACCTTCCACCTGCCTGTGTGGAAGCGCATATTCGACATCCTCTTTGCCGTTGCCGTACTGATTGTGCTGTCTCCCATACTCATCGCGACAGCCATAGCCATCCGCGTGGAAAGCAAGGGAAAAGTGATTTACAAGTCCCAGCGTGTAGGCAGCAACTACCAGATATTCAACTTCCTGAAGTTCCGCTCCATGTACACCAATGCCGACAAGCGCCTGAAAGAGCTGAACGCCCTCAACCAATATAAGATAGAGGAAGAGCTTACGGACGAGCAGCCCGATATCCGCTTCGACGACCTGACCGGCACTTCCGAAGAGGAGGCTACCCTGCTGATTTCGGACGATTTCGTCATCTCCGAAGAAGATTTCCTTAAAAAGAAGGCCCAAGAAAAACAGAATACGTTTGTCAAGATAGAGAACGATCCCCGCGTCACCCGCGTGGGCCGTTTCATCCGCAAGTACAGCATTGACGAACTGCCGCAGCTGTTCAACGTCCTCAAAGGAGACATGAGCATCGTGGGCAACCGCCCGCTCCCCCTCTACGAGGCCGAGCTGCTGACCAGCGACGCGTATATCGAGCGTTTCATGGCTCCCGCCGGACTGACGGGACTGTGGCAAGTGGAGAAACGAGGCGGTGCCGGGAAGATGTCAGCCGAAGAGCGCAAGCAACTGGACATTAAGTACGCCCAAGAATTCTCATTCTGGCTGGACATGAAGATACTGTGCAAGACGCTGACGGCGTTTGTGCAAAAAGAGAATGTATAAAAAAAGATAATAGGAATTATATGGCTTTAGAGATGATAAAAAGATATATCAAGTCCATCATTTACAGTGTAATCCTCCTAGGATTGTTGGGGGTGCCTTTGTCTGTGGCTGCGCAGCAGGAGTTGACACGGGAGGAGCGCATCAAGATATTGGAGCAACTCAAGATGGAGGATAAAAAAATAGAAGTCAACACATTAGGATTAATCAGTCCGAAGGCATCTATAGAAATTGAAAAATTAGAGCTTCCTCCTCTATCTGTCTTTCTTGATGCAGTGACAGAGAATGCGTCAGTAAAAAGAGCCCAGTCCCAAGTAGAGCAAGTCAAGAACCAATATCGCTTGGAAAAGCGGAACTGGTGGAACTACATCAGACTGAACGGTAACTATTCTTACGGACGCTACAATATCATAGGCAATGCCAGTGACGAGTTCACCCCTATGTACCAGACAACCATGTCGAGTGCCCAACACAACTTCAATGTCGGGGCCAGCTTCGGTGTCAGCCTGGGTGATTTATTCAACCGTCCGTTGAAACTGAAAGATTATCGCTACCAGATAGAACAATTGCAATACACGCAAGAAGGAGTTATGGAGGACCGGCGTTTGAGAGTATTGGAAGCCTACAATGCAGTTACCGAACAGTTGGCAACCATCAAAGCGAAGGCTGAATCGGCTGCATTATACAACGCGCAAATGAAAATTTCAGAAAATAATTTCATACAAGGAACTATTGACATTATCGCATTGTCTTTAGAACGTGCCCGTCGTTCAGGTGCCGTGGTCTCTTATGAACAGGCCCGAGTAGCCTTGCATAACTCTATCGTTCTACTAGAAATGTTGACGAATGTAAAAGTCATTAAAGATAAATAACTCTTTATGGATATAGTACAATTTTTAACCCAATTCTTTTACCGCATCCGCTATTGGCTGCTGTGGGGAAGCCTCATAGTTACCGCATTGGTAATCTATTTTACCCAGTTCCTTCCCTTCAACTATACAGTGAATAGCAGTCTTTATGCAGGTATCACTAATAGCACCAATCTGGATGGAACAGAATTGTTGAATATAAATAGCACCTTTGACAATATCATCAATATTGCCAAATCCAAAAGTACATTGGAGAAAGTCTCCATCCGTTTGCTTGCCACCAATTTGGTTCATGGTGATGAATGGAAAGACAATATGTATATTCAGGCCAAGCATTATCGCCAGCTCGTTCAGGCTACTCCCAAAGAGGTTCTTGCCCTAGTTGATCGTTCGTCTGTAGATAAGACAACAGAAAACCTCACAAAATACCGCAAGGAAAGTGGGCAGAATTATATTTACGCAATCTTCAGCCGCCCCACTGCCTACTACAGTTATGCTGCATTGAATACGATTGACGTAAAACGGTTGGGAACCAGCGATTTGATAGACATTAATTACACAACTACTGATCCGGGTATTGCTCAAAATACGGTCAAGATACTAGAAGACGAATTAATGAAAGCTTATGAAATTCTACGTTTCAGCGCCACAAACAATGTCATTGCCTATTTTGAGGAAGAAGTCAGAAAAGCTAAAGCCCTTTTAACAAGAGAAGAGGATGATTTAACTGATTACAGCGTTAAGGAGCAAGTCATCAACTATAATGAGCAATCCAAAGCATTAGCTCTGACTAAATATGCCGCTGATGACCGCATAGAGGCCTCTCAACGCACTTATGAGAGTGCTGTGGCATTACGCAAGATGCTGGAAGATAAAATGGATATTCGTGCCAAGATAATCCGTACCAACACGAATCTGCTGCAAGAATTGGAGAAAGTCAGCAATTTGAATCAGAGTATTATGGAGCATGAAATTTTCACAACAGAGAAAAGCCAGCAGAACAGTGATAAGCTCCTCAAAGAAAAAGAAAATCTTAAAAAGGCGGAAGAGAAAATCAGCCATCTTTCCGACAATTTGAATGAATACGGTTTCTCCAAGGAAGGGGTAGGCATTAAAAATATGGTGGATGAATGGCTTACGGCTTGTATTAACGAAGCAAAAGCTAAAGCTGAATTGCAAGTACTCGCAAATCGCCAAATTGACATTATCAATGAATATGCTCATTTTTCTCCCATAGGTACACAAGTAAAACGAAAAGAACGTGCCATAGGCATTGCCGAAGATACCTATCGTCAGCAATTAAAAGGATTGGCAGATGCACACTTGCGTTTACAAAATATAAAAATGACCACCGCTAACTTGCAGATTATTTCAGACCCGAATTATCCATTGACAGATAACGGCCGAAAAAGAGCCGTTATTATTATAGCAGCTTTCTTTGGCAGCTTGATATTTATTACCGCCTACTTCCTGCTCATCGAGTTATTGGACCGTACGCTTCGCGACCCCATACGCAGCAAACGTCTGACGGGATTGCCTGTTATTGCTGCATTCAACGGTATCAGCAATTTGAAATTTCGTGGCTTCCTTAAGGCATGCAACCGTTTGGCAGCCGCATACAGTTGCCGCCAACTAAATAACTATTTGCAGCCGGGACGTCCTACTGTAATCAATCTACTCAGTATGAATGCCCGCGAAGGTAAATCGTTTCTTGCCAAATACTTCATCCAGTATTGGGAATCAGAAGGAATTCGGGTACGCCTTGTAGAACATGACCATGATTTTGGAATAAAAGACAAGTTATATGTACAAGCTCAAGAACTTTCTGATTTTTGGCAATTAAACGAAGCAGAAGAAATGCCGGATGTCATATTGGTAGAATATCCTGCCGTTAATGTAGCATCACTGCCCATACCCGTTCTGAAAAAAGCGGATTTCAATCTGTTGATAGCTAACGCTTGTCGTTTGTGGGGCAAGGATGACGACAATCGTTTAAAGCCGTTGAAGGACGAACTGGCAGACACCCCATTATTCCTTTATCTGAACAATGCCGACCGTGAAGTTGTAGAAACCTTCACCGGAGAACTGCCTCCGAAGACTCCGGTACACTCCTTCTTCAGCCGATTGGCACAATTAGGCCTGACTTCAAAGCCTGCAGCCGTTAAATAATGATTAAGAATATGGGAATTGCAACAAGACACATATCTCCGCAAATAGCGTTATCCGCCATACTTTTTACCGGTCTGGCGGCTATAGCCTATTATGCAATAAATGACCAGCTGCTGAAAGCATTTCTTGTTGTCCTCATTCCCATTGCCGCAATTTATATTATACTGTCGATAAAGCGTCCTTTGATTGCCTTTATCACTTATGGAACGATTTGCTATTTTTGGGGAGTCATTTATCGCACTTTTATCCGAGTCAATGGCATCAGCATACTCTTGGATATTGGAATGTTATTCTTTCTATTTTGTATGATATTGCATTCCCCATACTCCAAAGACATCAAATGGAGGCGTTCTTTCAATGTGATTACGGTAGCCTATGCAATCTGGTTTGTCTTTTGCTTTCTGGAAATAGTCAATCCTAACGGATTGACAGAGGCATGGGTAAACTCCAGAGCCATGTATCCTGCCACACTGATATTCATCATCCTGTTGACAGCATTCTTCACGCGTTTTAAATTAGTAAAGGCATTGACAATGATTATAGCCATATTTACAATCATATCATTTGTCAAGCTAATGATACAGAAATACATAGGCTGGGATCAGTATGAGACAACCTGGCTCTATTCATCCGAAAGTTACCGTACCCACCTTCTCCGCACCGGTATCCGATATTTCTCTACATTTACCGATGCGGGTAATCATGGCTCAAACATGGGCAATGTAGCATTGGTATACAGCATCATCTTTTTTTATACCAAAGGAAAAAAAATACGTTGGTTCTATCTGGCAGTCGCCATAATGGGAGTTATCGGGCTATTCATGTCCGGCACACGCGGAGCAATGATTGTCCCATTAGGAGGGTTAGTCCTTTTCTGCCTAATCAACAAAAGTATAAAGTTTACACTGGCAAGTGCCTTAGTAGGAATCGGAATATACATTTTCTTTGCTTTTACCTATATAGGCGAAAGCAATACTATGATCAGCCGTATGAGAACAGCCTTTAAACCCACTCAAGACGCATCCTTTAATGTACGTATTGAGAACCAGAAAAAAATGGCTGAATACATGAAAGACAGACCATTCGGCGAGGGAATAGGATTGGCCGGAGTAGAAGCACGAAAATATGGAAGCCGGTATATCACGACCTTCCCGGTAGATTCATATTACGTCAAGATATGGGTACAGACCGGTATTGTGGGATTAGTGCTGCATATTGCCGTATTACTGGCCTGTTTATTCTGGGGATGTTATCTCATCATGTTCAAAGTGAAGAGTATAGAACTTCGAGGTATACTAACCGCTTTTATATGTGGACTATTTGGATTAATGTTAAGTGCATACGGAAATCAATTTTTCGGACAGCCCAATACACAGTTTATCCTATGGACATTCTTTGCTTGTATCGTCAATAGCCCTTATATCGACAAGCAACTCCTTGAAGAGAAACAACAATTATTAACGAAATACTAAACAGCAACTATATGAACGACATTTTTTCCATATTCAATCCGGACTGGTGGATGGACGAAAACAACAACGCCCTGCAAATGGGAGATGCTATCTTGTTTTTAATTTTCCTGCTCCCCATAGCCTATTTGTTTATCTATTCTCTCGCTTCTCTGAGAAAGTATAAAAACCCCTACCCCAATGCTGATATACAACACCGTTTTCTTGTTGTATTCACCGTCCTTCGTGACGGCAAAGAGGTTATCAATAGTATCAACACCTTTCTTGACACGCAAAACTATCCACGCGAGAAATATGACATTGCAGTTGCTGCCACCCAACTACCTGAGGAGGAGCTCATCACGCTTCTTCAGATGCCGGTCAATATTGTAGTGCCTGATAAGGAAAGTTGTACCAAAGTATATGCTATCCAGCAGGTCATGGAACGTTATTCTCCACACGAATACGATATGGTAGTCATTTTCAACTCCGACAACCGTGTAGTGCCCAATGCACTTGACTTATTCAACAATGCATATTATTCGGGATGCGATTCCATTCAGGCACACCGCATGGCTGAGAACCTGAATACCAGTATTGCTGTCCTTACGGCTGCCAGTGAAGAAATCAACAACCATATATTCCGCAAAGGTCAAGTAACTCTAGGATTCTCTTCAGCCCTAATCGGTTCAGGGATGGCTTTTGATTTTGCGATGTTCCATGAAATTGCTCCTACATTGAAAGGAAGCGACTTCAGCAAAGCAATGGAAGTAGCTTTGCTGGAACAAAACATATATACAGAATACTTGGAAGAAATTGTCTGTTACAGTAAGAAGAAAGACAATGCGTACGGCTATAACGAAGAGCGTCAACGCTGGATTTCAGCCCAGTACAGCAGTACTTTCCTGGCTTTGAAGCGCCTTCCCCTTGCTTTTCTGCAAGGACGATGGGATTATTGCAATAAATTGGTACAGTGGATTATGCCTTCCCGCCTGCTACTCATCGGACTTACCATCCTCGTAGCTATAGGGATGACTTTCTTAGACTGGACACTCTGTTTCAAATGGTATATACTGCTGTTAACCATTGGCGCTACCTTCCTCATGGCAATGCCCGAAGGGGAAATAGCCCACCATTTCCGCAAAGCAATCTGGGCCATGCCTATACTGATATTCTCAAGTATATTCAGCCACATAGGGCGCTTTTTCGGCAAAAAGAAGAAGAAATAATAAGCATAAGTAATCATGAAAATAGCGATTGAAGCCCAACGCATCTTCCGCCGTGACAAGCACGGAATGGACTTTGTCATTCTGGAAACTCTAAGAGAATTGCAGAAGCGCAAAGACGGAAACCACTATTATGTACTGGTTTCTGCGGGCGAGGACCGCTGTCTGGAAGAATCGGAGAATCTAAGCATCATAGAAGTGCATTGTCCCTCTTACCCATTATGGGAGCAAGTGGCATTGCCTTATACTGTACAGCGATTGCAAGTGGACTTGCTACATTGTACATCCAATACAGCACCGTTGTGGTGCCCGGTTCCCTTGATACTGACATTGCATGACATCATCTATCTGGAACCGCGGCAGCACCGCAGTCCTTCACTTTATCAAGAAATGGGATGGCACTACCGACGGATGGTTGTTCCAAGAATCTTGAAGAAGTGTAAAAAAATAATTACTGTGTCACATTTCGAATGCAACCGCATCCGGGAAGCGTTGCACCTGCCGGAGCAACAGATAACAGCTGTATACAACGGATACAATAAACACTTTATCCCTCGGACACCCCACTCCAACATCATCAAAAAATACATCCCACAAGAAGGTTTTCTGTTCTTCTTGGGCAATACCGACCCCAAGAAAAATGCAGCACGCACACTGAAGGCTTATGCCCTCTATCTGGAAAAATCGGCTGTGAAACGTCCGTTGCTGATAGCCGATTTGAAAGAGGAATATATTGACGCCCTCCTCCGGCAAGAGCAAATCACAGAAATAAAGAAACAGTTGTTTTATCCGGGCTACATTGACAACCAAGATTTGGCAGCCCTTTATAATACAGCCTTCACCTTTTTATACCCTTCCCTGCGCGAAAGTTTCGGCATTCCCATACTCGAAGCCATGGCTTGCGGTACTCCCGTCATTACAAGCCACACTTCGGCCATGCCCGAAGTGGCAGGTGAAGGAGCAGTTCTTATCAATCCGGAACAACCGCAACAAATAGCCGATGCCCTGATTAAATTGGAAAATAACACGGATTTCTATCAAAAGCAAGTAGACTATGGGTTGAAACGTGTGAAACTCTTTTCATGGAAGAATACAGCTGAAGCATATTCGAAGATTTATCGCGAAATACAGAAAAAACAATCATTAAAAACCTAAAAGCCATAGGTATGAAAGACTTTATCATTACCAGCCTACAGACGTGGGACATTGAAATAGGCAGCACCATCAAGAATACGGCGCTGGAAATTTCAAAGCAGAACCGAGTGCTCTATATCAATACACCTATGGACTATTCCATCCGGCTGAAAGGCAACAAGCAAGCCGCCTCCTATATACGCCGCATGTCTGTCATCAAAGGAGAAGCTTCTCCCCTGCGGCAAATCAACGAAAACATGTGGGTACTGGACTGCCCGTTCACACTTTTATCCGTAAACTTTCTACCCACCCCCCTGTTCAACTTCTTCAACAGACAGAACAACCGTCGTATCGGCCGGTGGATTGTGCAACAGGCTGCACAACTCGGTTTTAAGGACTACATCCATCTTATTGATACGGACATCTACCGCAGCCGGTATCTGAAAGAATACATTCATCCGGTGCTATCCATCTACTACCGTCGCGATTACATTATCGGAGAAGCCTATTGGCGCAAGCACGGTACCCGCCTCGAGCCAGAGCTGGCCGCTTCTGCTGACATTGTATTGGCAAACTCCAGCCGCTTTGCTGCAGAATTGCTAACCTATAATCCGGAGACATATCCGATAGAAACCGGAGTGAACCTTGAATTGTACGATGCTTCCCGAAACTACGACATACCTGCCGACATAAAAGAAATTCCCCACCCAATCATCGGATATATGGGTACTGTGAACAGTACCCGCTTGGATGGAGATTTGCTCCATGAAATAATCAGGCAACGCCCCGAATACAGTTTCGTGTTCACCGGACCGGAAGATGACGGATTCCGCCAACACCGTATCCACACACTGAAGAACGTCCATTTTCTCGGGCAAAAAAAAGTCAGTGAATTGCCTGCATATATAGCTGCCTACGACGTTTGTATAAATCCACAAATGATAAACGACATCACCGATGGCAACTATCCGCTGAAAATTGACGAATATCTGGCAATGGGCAAACCGACTGTGGCAACCAGTACCCACACCATGCGCAACATATTTGCAGCCTACACGCACTTGGCCACGAACCCGGAAGAATGGCTCTCTGCCATTGACCGCGCCATGGCCGAAACCAATGACAAAAAATTGGCACAACAACGCATATCCTTCGCTGAGACCCACAGTTGGAGGCACAGCGTGAAGAAAATTTATAGAATCATTGAGCATTTCAAGAATAGAATATCATGAATTATCGCAACATAGATGACTTGAACCACTGCATCCTGCAACATCTCAGCATACTGCCACGCGATTTTGACCTGATAGTGGGCATCCCCCGCAGTGGCATGTTTCCTGCCAACCTACTGGCACTCTATCTGAATCTACCGGTGACAGACGTGGACTCATTCCGCAACGGACACATCTATCAGACAGGAGAACGTGGCAAGACTTTCAACATGACCCACATCCGCAAAGTACTAGTGGTAGACGACAGCATTGCCACCGGAAATGCCATAAATAAATGCCGGACATTACTGAAAGCTCTCAATGACAACTATAAAATAAAATATTGTGCCATTTACAGTGTACCTGAACATACCAAAAGTGTGGATTATCATTTTGAGATTCTGGACTATCCGCGTTTCTTCCAGTGGAACATAATGAACCACTCCATCCTGCAAAAAACGTGCATGGACATTGACGGCGTGCTTTGCGTAGACCCTACTCCGGAAGAGAATGACGACGGTGAGAAGTACCGTCATTTTCTACTGAATGCTCCTGCCCTGTTCATACCCAGAGTCACCGTGGGGACACTGGTAACCTCACGCTTAGAGAAATACCGTCCGGAGACGGAAGCCTGGCTCCAGAAGAACCATGTAAAATACAATAAGCTCGTCATGCTGGACCTGCCGGATATGGCTGCACGCCAACGGGCGAATTGCCACGCCTCCTTCAAAGCCAAAGAATACGGTTCATCCACCGACTACATGCTGTTTGTAGAAAGCTCTATGCCGCAGGCTGCGGAAATCAACCGCCTGACCAAGAAACCGGTACTTTGTACAGAAACTTTCCGGATGATTTATGAGTCCAAATCACTATACTATAATCTGAAGTCGGGAGAAACATGCCCGTGGCTACGGCGTTTTATGATAAGGGTGCGCAACAGACTGAAAAGATGAATATCTCACCCATGGAGATGTACCAACGGCTAAAACGGGTAGACTTATTCAAACGCCTTGTTTTAGACTGCTATGACGTGATGCATACACAAAGTTTAAAACATGTTTCCGAGGATTTAGTTGAAGCTTTGTCAAATTGGGAAAAACAAAACAAATTCAACAGATAAGTTTTTTCTACATTTGCCATATTGCAAATATACGAAATCTATCGGGCGAAATTCGTATCTTTGTCGCGTTTTTCTTAAAAAAGTATTATGAGTAAAAAAAGTAACCTTTACCCTCCGTAGCGGAGACAAGGACGCAGTAAACATCGAAAAGGATACTGCACACAGTAGAAATCCATTATTGGATCAGTTGGAAATCATTGCAGAGGCCATTGACTATTTGCTGAAAGGAAAATCGTCTTTCTCCCGAAGCGAACTGCGCAGTCTGGCCCACATACGGCAGATGACACGCATGCACAAAACAAAGTCCGGAGAGTAATAACTACTGTGAGTCAAATGTTTACGGACGTAACAAGTAGAAGGATGCCTAAAGAGAGAGCTCCACCGGCTACCTTCTGTAAAAAAAACACATATTTCTCCATTGTATGCCTAAGTACCCGAAAAGAGGCTGTAACACACGCAGGACAGCTTCTGGGATCGGTGAGATGCCGCTAAACCCTACAAAAGTCCATTTGCAGGCTTATTCTGTTATACGTAACTTTGCCGCATATTTTAAAAGATATAACCGCCGATCAGTCTCCCCTTATATGTCACTATGAAGCCCTTCTATCCTTTCAGAATATAAGATAACTCAAGTTTTGCATGTCTTTGACCTGCTCTCAGTGAACAAGTTGACAAAGAGGGATAAACAGCCCTCTGCCTATATCTTGCTTTTTAAAGTGATTACAAGGAAAAGCCTTGTTGCCTTGTTTACTTGTTCACTGAAAGCAAGTTCTTGAACTTGCGAAACTTAAATAAGACAATTATCAGGAAATAGAAAACTAATACACGAAGAAAATGATTTGGTTCAAACACCCCAACGACTTGCCTAACGACAAAAGACTGGCCACACTCATCGACAACGAAGGATGCAGGGGCTATGGCATGTATCTGCACATCATCGAGATGCTCTGTGCACAACCGGACAAGAAACTCAGTTTCAGTCAGCTGAAAATTATTTCAAGAAAAGGATTCTCTAAAAAATACATGGAGAAAATCATCTGGGAATACCAACTTTTCACCATCCACGAAGAAGAATTCGAATCCGCCATCGACTTCAACTATACGGAAAAAGGAAATCATTTGCAAAATGATTTGAAAACTCCGAAGAAAAACGAGGAAGCAAAAATAGCGCCTAACCAACTGAAAAACAGAGAAAACAGCAAGAAAACCGACTCCGCGCGCGTAAGAGGAGAAAAGAAGAGAATAGAAGAGAATAGAAAAGACGACGTTGTCGTCCCAAAGAACGACGACGACGACGACAGCACTTCTTGCAAAAATTGGGAAAAGCAGGTGGACAGCTTGTCGGAAAACCGGGTGTTCCGCGAAACGGTCTGTATGCGAAGCGGCTACAGCGCCCTGCTGGACAAGTATTTTGATGCGGCACTGGAAGAATTCAAGAAGCACATCGTACTCCACGGAAAAGAGGAGAAGATGGACAGCCGGAAGGAAGTGCAAAGCTACTTCACGTACTTCACCCAGGCCGGCAAGCGCACCTCACACGAACTGCGCATGCGGCTGTTGGAGTTGGACACCCACCGGCAGGCCGCCGCACCTCCCGACCCCTACCGCTACGAGCAGCTTGTGGACGGACGGCGCACCTACCTGGGCTGCCCCATCCCCGACGGAGCGCCACCCCGACCGGACAATACCGCCTTCTGGAACGAAACGGCCCGTTCGTGGACTTCGCAAACCCCACCGACTTCATCGAAAAAGCTGAAACAGAAACCCGGCTGAAACGCCACACTCCGGCATCCGGAATGCCACACTTCAACGTTCCGAATGCCACACCTCAGCACCCCGAATGCCACACCTCAGCATGTCCCAAGTGTGGCATTTCCCCTCGTGAAGTGTGGCATTTCCCCCCGCGAAGTGTGGCATCGGAAGGGGGAAAACCATTCATGTATAATCATTTTTCAGACAAAAGAACAAAAAGACAAAACAAGAAAACAAACAGGTTCTTTTGTTCTTATGCCAAACAAACTAAAATCATTATGAGAAATTTTCATCAACACGGTATCGACACCCGTGGCCGCATCAGCGGCCAAATCAAGACCATCTGTCCGCAATGCAACGATACCCGCGGACACAAAGGCAACAAATCACTCTCCGTAGACCTGGACAAAGGCTTGTGCTACTGCCACCACTGCGGCTACAAGTTCTACGTGCCCGACGACGCCGAAGAGCGCCTGAAGCAGCAACGCCGCGACATGCGCCGAAAACCCGCCGCACCGCCCCAGCACTTCCGCCGCCCCACCTTCGACCCTGCCCGGATGCAACTTTCCGAGAATCTGGAACGCTACTGGACCACCGTACGCTGCCTGCCTCAGGAGCTGCTGCGCGCCCTGCGCATCACCGAAGAGACGGTGTGCCTGCCCGAAACCGGCCAAGAGGAGAACTGCATCTGCTTCAACTACTTCGAGAACGGAGCACTCGTCAACACCAAGTACCGCAGTGCCCGGAAGCACTTCATGATGGTGAAGGGAGCCGAGCTCATCCCCTACAACGTGGACAGCATTCTGGACACCCCGGAGTGCATCATCACCGAAGGCGAGTTCGACGCGGCAGCCGTCATCGCCGCCGGACGCAAGGACGTCGTCTCCGTGCCCGCCGGTGCCCAAAGCAACCTCACGTGGCTGGACCGCTTCGTCGAGTCGCACTTCGAAGACAAGCAGGCCATCTACATCGCCGTAGACGAGGACCCGGCCGGGCAGTCGCTCCGGCAGGAACTCACGCGTCGCATCGGAGTGGAACGCTGCCGCATCGTGCACTTCGGCAAGGGCTGCAAGGATGCCAACGAACACCTGGTGAAATTCGGTGCCGAAAGCCTCCGCATCTGCATCGAGCAGGCCGAAGAAGTCCCCCTCGAAGGCATCTTCACCGCCGAAGACTGCCGCGACGACCTGCGCTCCCTCTACGAGAACGGCCTGCAACGCGGTGCGGACACCGGTTGGGACAACTTCGACGAGCACTGCACCCTCGAACCTCGCCGCCTGCTGGTCATCACCGGACGCCCCGGCGACGGCAAGTCCGAATTCACCGACGAACTGGTGCTGCGCCTCTGCCTGCGGCACGAGTGGAAAATCGCTTTCTTCAGCCCCGAAAACATGCCCATCGCCTACCACCTGCACAAGCTGGCGGAGAAGCTGACCGGCCACCGCTTCACCCCCGGACCGGGCATGACGGAAGCCGTCTACGAGCAGGCGGTAGGCTGGCTGGACCGCAACGTTTCGCACATCTTGCCCAACGACGGGAGTTACGGCATCGACCACATCCTGGAGAAAGCCCGCCAGGTGGTGCGCCGCAAAGGGGTGCGCATCCTCGTCATCGACCCCATGAACCGCCTGGAGCAACATCTGGAACCGGGGCAGACGGAAATGGCCTACATCACCGACACGCTGAACAAGCTGGGACGTTTCGCCATCCTCAACCAGTGCCTCGTCATCCTCGTGGCCCATCCCCGCAAGGTGAACCGCAACGAAAAGGACGGCACCCTGCGCCGTGTCGAGATGAACGACATCAACGGCTCCGCCAACTTCGCCAACATGTCCGACTTCTGTCTCGTGGTAGACCGCAACGACACCAAGCAGATGGTCACCGTCTACATCGAGAAAGTCCGCTTCAAGCATCTGGGCAGCGCACACACCGATGCCAAGTTCGTCTACAACCACCTGAACGGCCGCTACTGGCCCTGCGAGGAAGCCTATATCCCCACCCCCGAAGGGGACAGACCGGGACCGGTGAACACGCAGTTCGACAACGAAAATTGGTTGAAAAATAGTGAGGAACAAGGTAGGTTATTCGAGTAAAAATCCGTATCTTTACAAGGCAGGAAGAAGATTCAGTCTCCCCCTTATAGCCTTGTCAACTTGTTCACTGAAAGCAGGTCAAAGACATGCGAAACTTAAAAAACATATAACCTGAACTTTAAGAATAATGATGAAACAGAATGATTCCTTTGCAGAGCCCCGTTTCCCCGTCCGCAGCTACGGGAAAGGCGAACTGGCCATGTACTACCTTCCGGGCATTGCCCAGCAGACTGCCGTCAACCAGCTGAACGAATGGATACGCACCGCCCCCGGTCTGGAACAACGCCTGCTTGCCACGGGCATGAACCCCTATTGCCGACGGTACACGCCCGCACAAGTACAGCTGATGATTGATGTTTTCGGGGAGCCTTCTTAAAAGGAAAGGAAGGAAAGGGGAAGGATTAGGGATTAAGGGTTAGTGATTAATGATTAATGAACACAAGCTCATCCTTAATCCTTAATATTGTTGTACTTTTTAACGCATTCAAAAAGAAGACACAGAAAACACCTGACAGTGAAATTAAAAAGGCTTTAAAATTAAAGAAGGGACTCCCGAACGTGAAAAAAACCGCGAAAAAGCATGGGAAGAGTACAATGCCCAAATCCTATTGGATGCCCGTAAAAATGCAAGGCTTACACAAGCGGAGCTTGCCAAACGTATAGGAGCCGACAAAGGTTATATTTCAAGAATAGAAAGAGGACTTACAGTTCCTACAGTTTCCACCCTGTATCGAATTGCAGCAGCCATGGGACTGACAGTGGAATTACGGCCTATGTAAAATCAAGCCGGACTCTCCGGACTGCCCGAAAAAACCTTGTCATGCTCTCTTTCAGGGCGCGGAATTACGCGGAATAACACGGATTTTTCTTTATCTTTTCCACGTAATCCGCGAAATCCGTGCCTAAAATCATAACATAACGTAAGCGATGACCGCACATCCCTAACCCCTAACCCCTAATCCTTAATCCCCAATAACCTCCCTTATCCTCCCTTATCCTCCCCCCTCCTCCTCCTTCCTCCCCCAACCTCCATCCTTCCCTGCCCCATGTCCTATCTTTGTATCAACGAAACGGAGCAGAGGCCATCGCCGCGGAGACACCGCTGTCCACTTCGGAAATGAACAATTCTAAATTTAAAATTAATCAACATGTCAACAGCATTGGTAGTGCGCACACAGCGCCACAAGAAAATCGGGGACAGCAACTCCCCTATGGTCCACACCCTGAAACGCAAGCCCCAAGACGCCAAAATCTTCGACCTTGCCCGTATAGCACAAGACATTGAAGCGCTGGGCGCCATGTCGGCCGAAGACGTGGAGCACGTAGGCAAGGCCATCGTACGCCAGATGCGCCAGACGCTTACGGACGGCAACAGTGTCCGTCTGGACGGTTTCGGCATCTTCCACACCACCTTCAAGTGCCGTGCCACCGAAGTGGCCAAAGACTGTACCGTGAAGAACATCGAGCGCGTCAACATCCGCTTCAAGGTGGCCAACACCCTCCGCCTGGTGAACGACGCCAACGCCACCACCAAAGGCGGAGCCAACAACCTCGTCTTTGAACTCGTGTCCGAAGACAAGAACAGCTCCGGAGGTGGTTCCGGCGACAATACCCCCGGTAGTGGAGGTTCGGACGGAGACCAGGGGGAGAATCCGCTGGGATAAAGGACTAATGATTAATGGTTAATGATTAATGAACACAAGCAGATTGCTTATCGCTAATCCCTAATCATTAACCTTTAATCATTAACCTTTAATCCCTGACCCTTAATCATTAACCATTAATCATTAATTTTATGAGTACAAAATCATCAGCCTGGGACAAAATTCTGAAAGTAATCATTGCTGTAGCTTCGGCACTTTTGGGCGCATTCAGCGCACACGCCATGAACAATGGTGGTTCCCTTTAGCGAACAGCCCCCAAAGGCAAACAGTAGAAAAAAATGAGAAAAATCGACTTGATTGTGATACATTGCAGCGCCACGTGCGAGGACCGTCCCTTTACCGGTCAGGCCCTGGAAGCCGCGCACCGCCGACGTGGATTTGACGGCACCGGCTATCATTTCTACATCCGCCGTGACGGACAAATCCGAACCACACGCCCGGTCGAGAGGGCCGGCGCCCACGCACGCGGCTACAATGCCCACAGTATAGGAATCGCCTACGAAGGCGGATTGGACCACTACGGGAATCCCAAAGACACGCGCACCGAATGGCAGCGCCACTCACTCCGCGTACTGGTACGCGCGCTGCTGATGGACTATCCAGAAGCAAAAGTGGCGGGACATCGCGACCTCAGCCCCGACCTGAACAACGACGGAGAGGTGGAACCGATGGAATGGACGAAACAATGCCCGTGTTTTGAAGTAAAAAAAGAGAAGTGGTAACCAAGAAAAGAGAGGGTATACACCCTCTCTTTTAATAAAATATAGTATCTTTACTATCAAATGTGTTTCATACCTAATATATGGCAAAAATAAGAATAAAGAATTTCGGCCCCATCAAGCAAGGCTGTCCGGATGATGACGGTTGGATAGACATAAAGAAAGTTTCTGTATTCATCGGGAATCAAGGAAGCGGTAAAAGTTGTGTCGCCAAATTGATTTCCACTTTCACTTGGATAGAGAAGGCATTGGTCAGAGGCGATTATGCAATAAGTGACTTTTCCGCAGTAAAGTTCAGAAAGACCTATTGCGGATACCACCGTATAGCAAATTACTTTTTTAACAATGCCCACAGCGATGCTGCCGAAATAGAATATGAAGGTGAGGCTTATTCAATGAAATATCAGAAAGGTGACTTTCAGATATCCGAAAAGCAGTCTCGGAAGTATTTCCTGCCACAGATAATGTATGTGCCTGCCGAGAGAAATTTTATCAGTATCATAAAAGAAGCCAAGTCGTTCAAGTCTTTGCCGGATTCGCTGCTGGAATATATTACAGAGTTCAATAATGCTAAGGATGAAATCAAGGATGGCCTGTCTCTGCCGATTAATGATGCAGAAATAAAATATGACAAGCAGCATGACGTGATAAATGTGACCGGAAACGATTATCAGGTGGAACTGTCGGAAGCATCGAGTGGATTCCAGTCACTGGTTCCTCTCTATCTGGTTTCCTACTATCTGGCCAATGCTGTAAGAAGACAGGTTGAGAATCCGCAAAAAATGAGCCATAATGAATCCCAACGCTTTAATGATGCCGTCAAATCCATTTGGGCTGATACGACTCTGACCGACGAGCAGAGAAGGATTGCTCTGTCGGCAGTATCTTCACAGTTCAATAAAACGGCTTTTATCAATATCGTTGAAGAGCCGGAACAAAATCTGTTTCCGGTTTCACAGCGGAATATGTTGTATAGCTTATTGGAGTTCAATAATTATTCAGCAGAAAACAAGCTGGTTATAACCACCCACAGCCCGTACATCATAAATGATTTGTCATTGGCTGTCAAGGCTAAACAAGTTGACACAACGATGGGAGTTGCCGGAACAGAAAGCGATTTGAAGGAATTGGACAGAATCGTCCCGATAAAATCTCTTTTATCTCCGGATGACCTGGTAATATACGAGATAAATAATCGGGGAACTGTATCCAAATTGGCAGATTACTGTGGACTTCCTTCTGATGAGAACTATCTGAATGAACTTCTGGCAGAAAGCGGCTATTTGTTTACGGAACTATTGCAACTTGAAGATAAATATGGAAAATAACGGAAGAAGTGTTTCCAATAAAGAGCTATTCGGGCTATGTGATGATACTCCACCGGCGAGGAATCCCGCTATATTGACGAGACAGATAAATCCAAATGGATAGGAATTGTCGATAATCCTGATTCAAAACCAATAGGTTTCTATGGAATAGACCATTGCTTGGTCTTGAAAACCGGGAAAGAGGAAGAAACCCAACAGGTGTGTGACGGGTTGCTCCATTATGACGATGAACTGATTTTTGTAGAATTGAAGGACAGACAATATAGAGGTTGGGTAAAGACAGGCTGTGAACAACTGGCTGCAACCGTAGAACATATAAGTAGAACCTCTTCATTCAAGATTTTTTGTTCCGTAAAGGCCTATATATGTAATAGGCAACGGCCATTTTTCAGTGCAAATTATAACTGCCATATACAGGATTTCAAAAACAGAACAGGACTGGAATTGAAGATTATGAGAAAAATCGCCCTATAAGGACAAAAGCTTTGCCACCTCATTTTTTATTCATACATTTGTTTTGATTAAGCAAAAAGCGCATCAAAAAAATCAGCCGTATGAAGTACCCTATTGGAATACAGAGTTTTGAGAAAATCCGTCTTGGTGAGTACACCTATGTAGACAAAACTGCATTGATTCACCAATTGGTCAATACAAGTAACTACTACTTCTTGAGCCGCCCACGGAGATTCGGAAAGAGTCTGCTCATCAGCACACTGGAAGCCTACTTCAACGGACAGCAGGAACTATTCAAGGGACTGGAAATGGAACGGCTCGAAAAAGAATGGACGAAATATCCGGTACTGCATTTGGATTTAAACACAAGCAAATACGATGAAAAGAACAGCCTTATCAATGTATTGAACGATACCCTCTGCCAGTGGGAAAGCATCTACGGAACTGTCCCCAGCGAAGTCAACCCCGAACTGCGTTTCAAGGGAATCATCCGCCGCGCCTACGAGCAGACCGGCCAGCGCGTGGTCATCCTCGTGGACGAATACGACAAACCCATGCTCCAGGCCATTGGTGACGAAGAACTGCAAAACGAATACCGCAACACGCTCAAAGCCTTCTACTCCGTAATGAAAACGCAGGACCGGTATATCCGCTTCGGATTCCTGACGGGGGTGACGAAATTCGGAAAGGTCAGTGTGTTCAGCGACCTGAACAACTTGATAGACCTCTCCATGGACCGACAGTTCCAGACGCTCTGCGGAATGACCGACAAAGAGATACACACCTATTTTGAAGAACCACTGCACCAGATAGCCGAAAACTACGGTATCACCTACGACGAAGTCTGCCTGCGACTGAAAGAACGGTACGACGGCTACCGCTTCCGCCAGAACGGAACCAATCTATATAATCCCTTCAGCCTGCTGAATACGTTCCGCTCCCTGGAGTTCGGCAGCTACTGGTTTGAGACAGGCACCCCCACCTACCTTGTGAAACTACTGAAAGACAACAACTTCTGTCTGCCCGACCTTACGAGTGAAGGAGTGACTGCAGAGACACTGACAGACGTGGAGTCGTTCAAGGATAATCCCATTGCCGTCATTTACCAAAGTGGCTATCTCACGATAAAGGAATATGATGAAGAATTCAACATCTATCGGCTGGGATTCCCCAACAAAGAAGTGGCCGAAGGATTCATCAAATACTTGATTCCCTACTATATGCCTATAAAGGACAGTGAATCCGTCTATTTTGTATCAAACTTCATTGCAGATGTACGCAAAGGTAATCCGGAGCAGTTCATGACCCGCCTGGCCACCATGTTCTCCGATACGGACTACAAGATTGTGGGCGATGCCGAACTCTATTTTCAGAATGCCTTCTTCATCGTGATGCGCATGATGGGATTCTATACCAAAGTGGAGCGTCCCACCAGTGAAAGCCGCATGGATATGGTGATAGAAACCAAAGACTACGTCTACATCGTAGAGTTCAAACTGGACGGCACACCCGAAGAAGCCCTGCAACAGATAGAAGACAAAGGATATGCCAAACCGTTTGCAATGGACAGCCGGAAGCTGTACCGCATCGGGGTAAACTTCTCTTTGGAGAAAAGGAGTATAGACGGGTGGAAGATTGAATAAATGAACAGCCGTTAAAAAAGGAAGAGGCATGCAACAAAAGTGACATGCCTCTTTTCTCAGAAATTACTTAACTGAATCGACTTGCCAAATATATCTTCTTATAGAAATTGAGTCTCGTCATCACTGTCTTATACCAAGTACGTTGCCGCCAGCCACCAGCACTGAGATGTGCTGCAATCGTCTCCGAAGTCACTTGCTTACAAGCACCGCACAATTTCTGATACGGATAAATCCTCATCCCGTCTTGAAGAAGTTGCTCTATATCCTTATCATATTTCAAGCCAAAACCTTCAGCGGCCAAAGCCAGTACATCAGGCGCAATTTCTTTCGTGTACCAACTTCCATCAGGCTGGATGAAATGATGTGAGCGGTAAAAGGTCATGGCATAATCCAAATAAGGATGTCCCTTTTCCGCTCCCAATATGGCAGCCTGCAACCCTAAGCCGGGAACCCGTGTTCCAGGAAAGCGATTTGTACCATCACGCTCCAGACGCTCAGAAGCTAAAGCATCCTCCTCAATCATTTCCGGATGATATTCTATGGACGTAAAAAAGCGGTCTCCCAGCAATGCATCAAAAGATTTCTTTACCCACACATCCGTATCCAAATAAATTCCTCCTTCTGTATATAGTGCATAAAGCCTTACATAGTCAGTCAAGAAAGCCCATGCTTTCACTTCAAGCGCTTCTTTTGTCCATGCCAATGCATTTACATCAAAAGAGTTCAGTGTCCACAACCTCCATTCATAATCAGGAAGATGCTTTTTCCACGTACGCATACACATCTGCAAATTGGGAGGTAAAGGCGCATCGCTAAACCAGCAATAATGAATTATCTTGGGTATCATATCTATTTTACAGATTATCGTTCTATATTCCTCTAATTTAATCACTATAAAGATGAATGAAAAGACTCTTCCAATAATCTTTCAAAAAGTTTTTTCCACTGTAAAGCCACCACATCTATCTGGAGACGCTCAATGCTTTTGACTGCATTCTTTCCCATCTGTTTTCTTTCCTCCTCATGTTTTATCATATATATAATTTTCTGCGATAATTCATTTATATTTCCACTCTCAACCAATAACCCGTTCACGCCTTCCCGAATGAGATCTTTAGGACCACACGGACATGCATAAGCCACCACAGGGAGTCCACACGCCATGGCCTCTGCTATCACCATAGCAAAACCTTCAAAACGAGAACTTAATACAAATATTGAATTTTCTATATATTTCCCGACAACATCGTCAGTAGGCCCCTCTAAAATACAAGACTTCTCCAATCCCAACATGTTAATCTGAATTTGAAGCTGTGTTCTCTGTCCTCCTTCTCCCCAAATATGTAATTTCCAATCAGGACATGCCGTTACAACATGCCTCCAAGCAGCAATCAACATATCAAAGCCTTTTTGAGGTACATACCGCCCCACTGCTATCACATCATGATTAGTACAAGCGGAAAATACCGAAGGGACAAAAGCTATAGGATCGGGAATAACTTCTGTCTTTTTGCCCCATTTTTCCCAATTTTCTTTATCCTCCTCAGTAAGAACTACAAATCTGGACAAACGTCCCAGTCCTTTCAAATTATTTTTTATCCAGTATTTCCATATAAATTGAGGTAAAAATTTTGAGAGATGAGGATTAATACGCAAAAAGCTGTCTTTATCAAAATGGCTTTCAGCAATCTTTACACTTCCATCCATCATGCCAGATATGAATCCTATTTCACGGCGCTGCATGGCAATGGTAATATCCGGATTTATTTTATGAAGACATTGTTTCAAACGCTTCTTATATAAAAAACGTTTGTATATATACATAAAAAGGCGTTTATAGGCAGGAATCCAAGCATCAAAATGAATATTTAAATCATGGATTTGAATAGAAGGATGAAAATAAAAAAAAGTAGCACCTGAAAACCCCTCTGTTGTAATGATATGGATTTCATAACCAAAAATTTCACTAAAATAGTTGGCCTTCAGAGAAAGAACCCTTTCCATTCCCCCCATCCGATGTACTGATGGAATGCAATATACTACTCTTAACCGTTTATCCATTTTTATTTCATTATATCAATATAAATAGAACAAATATAGAAGTTTACCTTTATCCTCCCAAATAAATTTATAAAAAAAGAAACTGGTTCAGTAAACAGACTTTATTGACGTGTATCACTTTTATAAATAGTTTTTATATTTAAATGCTACAAATGGATAAATCGCCCCAGCAAATTCCGAATACCCTTTGATAAATTATAAAATAGAATTGTCAAAATCGACAGAAACAACAACGAAGAAACTAAAGCATACAAACTCCACTCTAAATAACCTTCCTCCGGTTTTGGCAAAGCCAATAATAAGAGAATACCATCTGTCAATATCCAAGAAAAAGAAAATATGCATAGATACAGCAATATGTTTTTCCAATAAATACCAACAGACATTTTAAAACCATAGCGATATAGAAAATAAGGTTTCCAAATACTTATGACAGTCACGGAGCTGGCAACATCTCCCAGCAACACTCCCGGCAGCCCCCAATAATACCCGCCAATTAACGCTACCGATATTGTAATGCAAAGTGTAGCAATGGGCGCCCAAGTATCCTGAAAAAGCCCATAACCATAAATAAACTGGTCATTCGTGCCACGGAACTGACTGATAAAAAAATTGGCAAGAATCACTATCAATACAGAATGGGGCAGTACATACTCTGCTCCTAACCATACAACAATAAAAGAATCCATCAAATGATAAAGAGCAAATGTTAAAAAAGAAGCCACCATAAAACGCAAAGAACTGAGTTCCCAAAATACTTGTTGTATGCGCTTTGAGTCACCTTCGGCAATCAAATTACCCACTCCTGCTCCCGTACTTCCTAAGAAATTATTAACAAGTTGATTCAACTTAGTCAACAACAACATATAATTACTATAATAAGCGACCAATTTTAAGGAAGTAAACGCATAAACCAAAAAAGGAAGTAGTTGGGACCGTCCCATCCCTGCCAATTGATGTACAAACATTTGGCGTGCCTTACGTACGATTATCTTATTCTCAGGATACTTTCGGCGACCTTCAGCAATACTACACTTCAACCATGGATATACCCTATTTATCTTCCAGTTAAGTATATATGAATATAAGATGCCAAAAAGCAGCTCAATGGCAATCCATAGATAAAAGCTGCCTATATAGCAAACAAGGAGCATCTGCACCAATATCTTTACAATATTTGCAGTCTGGAAATAGGCAGTCACAACATAATTACGCTGATCGGCTCCTAATAAGGTTTGCCGATAATTAATAAAATAACTGATTAGGGCAGAAGACAGAAAAGCAAAATAAGCAAAATAGACTACGCCCAAATCAATGCTGATATTCGCAAATATCAAAGGAAGAAAGCAAGCCAATACAAGCCCTACTCCTAAAATTATCAGTCCGACATTGCGATAAAGATACCCCAGCACAGAAATAATATCCCGTATCTTGTCCTTGTCATCATTAAATAAAGGTTTATAAAGAACAAAACCAATAGAAGCTCCAATTCCCAATTCGGCCAGATTCAAAAAGCCCAATAAATTTTGCAATGTCCCCATAAGACCTACAAAATCCGCTCCCAACATATCCAAGAATATCTTGCGGGAAAAAAAAGAAATGAATAGGGTAATAAAATAGAAAAGCACGTTTACCCGGGCATTCAAATAGCTTTTTTTAAGACGAGACTCTACCATGATGTTAACTTTTCACAAATATTTTTCACCTTATTCATTAAAATTCCCCTAAAAGTAGCATACACCATATTCCGGTGTTCATTACATACAAAAATCCACAAAGCTTTGTAATATCCTCGCTTTCCAAAATACTTTCTACATTGCATTACACGGTAATAGCTGCTCAAGAGTTTATCCTCACGTCCTATTTTTCTCAAAAAACTATTGCAGCGGCACACCACTCGAACTCTTGCCAGCAAATTATCCAGCACAACGCCATATTGTAAAGAGTCCTTACGTATCGTAGCACAATAAATAGCATCTGAACATACAGTTACATGCTGTGCATAATAATCCAAATAAAAAGAGAACATTATGTCATTGCCAGCCGGTATTTCATCAAATTGAAGCGAATATTTCCGAACCAAAGCTCCGGAAATCATTTTTGCCCAAGGTACATCATTCTTATACTTTAACTTCTCCACATCAATATTTTCAGCTACGTCGAAACCTAAAAATTCAGATTGTCGCGAATGTACTGAAGTTAATGTATCTGATTCAACGCTCGTAGCCCGAAAAGTTATTAAATCATAATCTGTGGAACAATAACGATCCAATGTTTTAAGAAAATCTGGAAGAAAGAAATCATCAGCATCAGCAAACAGCAACCACTTTCCTTTTGCTTGAAGCAATCCACAGTTACGAGCATATCCGGCTCCCTTTCCATCTTTGGTAAAGATAATTTCTACATTCTCACGGTCAGTACCCGGAAAGTTAGTAAAATCTACCACATTGCTGGAACTGCCATCATCAACCACGATAATTTGGACATCATTACGCAAAGGAACAGAGTCCAAACAACGTTGCAACAACAACGGAATATTCTTATGAGGTATAATGATAGTGTAAGTATACTCAAAAGGAATAGTAACAGATGTAGTCAAAACTTCTTTCATGTTTTTATCCATTTATGTCAATGTACTCCGAAACTTTTTTTGAACCGGAGAAAACGTAACAAAGAAATCCACCAATCAAAGAAACCGCCTCCCATGTGGCAAAGAAGATATTTCGCTATGCAATCTGCTTTATAATCTGGCATGAATCTTTCTTCTATCCATTCCTTTTCCTTGGACAATAAATCGTCCAGACAAGCCACCCGCTGCCTGAATGGGTAGCCATTAGTATGGAGGGATAGCAGTACACGCTGAAAAACCAGACTTACGGAGTGCCTCAAATAGCGGGTAAGTTCATCCGACAGGCAACAAACGTCCTCAAATCTTTCCATTCTGCTTCTATAAGCTGAAAAAATATTGTACTCATCGCTGTATGTATTCATACGGGAAGAAAGCGTTTCTGCAGAATAGGCTATCCTATAATTATAGTCCATGAAATTGCAAAGACGGATATAATCTGAAAGCAATATGTAATCTATCATAAAAATCAAATCTTCCATGCAATGGACATTACAATCAAAACATAATTTATTTTCACGAATCAATTCTGCACTATATAGTTTTGAACAAGAAAATCCAAAACGGTCAAGGCCATACTCCGCGAAACCTTCACCTATATTACTTCCTATGAATATTTCTGGAAGTGTAATCTTTCCTATTAACTTACCATCAATTGAATATTTTAAAGCTCCTCCCATCACCAAACCAATACCCGTATCGGGCAGGCTCTTATATAAATGCAACAAATAATCCGTGGAAACCCAATCATCTGAATCCACAAAAACAATATATGTACCCTTAGCATGCTGCAATCCTATATTACGTGCAGCGCTAACGCCACTGTTCTGTTGATGGAACACCCGTATCCTCGTATCCTTCCCGGCATACTCTTCACAAATCTCCCCGCAACGGTCTGGGCTCCCGTCATCTACCAGCAACAACTCAAAATTCGTAAAGGTCTGTGCAAGAATACTGTCAATGCACTGGGGCAAGTACTCTTCCACCTTATAAACGGGTACTATAACGGATATTTCCGGGACATGATTCATATTCGCTCATTTTGTATGCAACACTGCCTTCATTTTTATAGACAACACCAACAAATAGTAGGCTGACTTTACAAAAGCCTTAAAATACAGATAGCCGGCATACGTAGGAAGCACATAATGGATGTTCTGCAACATCAGCTTCCATTCGGGACGCAGGCCCGTCATCTCCAACAAAGACGCATACTTTTTGTTCCTGAATACCAAATAACTCTGATAATGAAAGGATGTGTCTTTCGTGAAATACAGAATACGGTCAAAATATTTTGCCTTCAGAGTCTCAAAATAGATATATATATGCCGGTTATCCTGCAAACACCGGGAAGACCGGATAAAATCGTAGATATAACCCAGCACCAGCACACGACATTCCAAATTATGCATAGACGGCGCCCGCATGATGGAGTCTGGCTGCATAGAATAATAGTAAGTGGTCTCACCGACGACATACATACTTTGAGCCATACATGCCAACTTAAATGACCATAAATCATCCTCGTGTACAATTCCCTCCTGGAAGTAGAGTTTATGCTGCAAAACGAGGGGACGACTCACCAGTTTGTTCCATGCCATGACATACCATTTTCCCTGCACATAAGTGGAAAGTACAAGAGCATTCCCTTCATAAAACCCGGTGCCTAATGATAAAGGAGGAGCCCAACGTCTGGCACCGGTCACCTCGTAATTGCCTATCACAAAATCCGGTCGCTTCTGCACCGCTGCATCTGCCAAAAGCTCTATTGCATTCGCAGAAATATAGTCGTCGCTATCCAAGAAGTACAGATAATCGCCAACAGACGCTAAAATACCGGTGTTTCTTGCAGCAGAAAGCCCTCTGTTCTCTTCATGTTCCAGACATCTCACCACCGCTCCGCGCGGATGCGAAGCCACCACCCGTCTGACTATCTCCATAGAGTTATCCGGAGTGCAGTCATTCACAAGAATAACTTCCAAATCCGGCCAGGTCTGGTTCAACACAGACAGCAGACACCGTTCTATGTACTTGGCAACATTATAAACCGGAACAATAATGGAAACTTTCATACTTTCAATCATATTTTCAGAATTTCACCTCATGTCCTTCCACAAACTCTTCCCACCACACAACAAGCGTCAACAGATTGAAATATTGCAAAGCCTTGTTCTGCCTATGCCAGAACCAACCGCCCTCCTTCTCTGCAACTTGTTCATAATCTGTAAGAAACTTCTCCACCGCATCACGACGCAGATAGTTGTCCATAATGCCGGAAGCAAGAATGAATTCCTTAAAGAAAGCACGTCGGGCCCTATCACGGAAGAACAGTGGCATAGGTGCAAAACCGCCCTGCTTCTTCTTCAAGGTAATGGCCTCGGGAAGTAAAGGTTTATAATGGTGCTTTAACAGATATTTAGAAACGGAACGACCCCGCGCAATGTCCAGTACACTGTTGCCCCTGCACTTCAACCCTACCGGTAGCTCCTGCAGGAAATGGAAAAGCTCCAGGTCCATAAAAGGATACGTCAGATTGTTACCGAACATGCGTGCCATGCTGGAAGCCTTGAAAAGAATGATACGGTTGATTACAGTCTCCAAATCGGAAAGAATGGCATGCTGCGCATAAAGATGCTCGAAACTGTGGATATCGGGCCGTAGTGATTTTACCGGCTCAAAATCTTCTTCCGGATTTTGCAGAAGGGCACACAAGGCAGAGTCGGAAAAGCCGAAACGCTCCCCTTCCAGAATATGAAGTATCTTATCCAAATGGAAATTGATGCGGGAAAGCTCTCCGCCGGTATCAAAGGTTTCATGCTCCAGCAGACGGCTGATGCCACGCAGCAAGGGACGCAATCCTATGCGGGCGGATAGATAATGCAACGCCACTTCGCGACCGGAAGTACCGAAATACTGGTCACTGCCGTCACCTCCCAGAATCACGTCGGGCTTGTCATCGCCTATCATGCGCATGGCACAATAGTTTACCATCAGCCCGCCTTCCATAAAAGGCTCACCCAGAAAACGGACAATGTCGGGCAAGGCACTGGTTTCCGTACCGTCAATCTCGTACTCGTGGTGGCGGGTACCAAAGGTTTCAGACATCAGACGGACCATGGGCAGCTCCGTCCAGGCATCTCCTTTAAAGCCCACGGAATAGGAGTCAATCTGGCCGTCGTAAATGCTGCGCAGCGCAGCAAGGTTTGAACCGGAATCATAGCCGCCACTCAGCAGGATGCCTACCTTGCGGCTGTCTCCGATACGCCGACGGATGGCTTGCGCATGCAATTCTCCATAACGGCGGGAATAGGCCTCGACATCCGGATTCCGTTCAGTCGCCACCTTGGGTTCATGCTCAAAAACGCTGTCGCGCTTCAGACAATAAATGTCATCTGCCACCTTCTCATATAAGCCGGGATTTCTTTCCTTCAGCGAATCAAACATGGAATGTACGTTCGCTTGTGTCTCTAACTTTACAGAAGCCCAAACCGGCATCAGATAACCAAGCTCTGTCAACATGTAGAACTTTTCGCCGGCACCTAAAGAATGAACATCGAATAGGGCGAAATTATTCTTCTTCAAAATGCCACGCTGAAGGAATGTACTCAATGAAACCAGATTAGGCTCGAAATTTTCTTCCAGCTGGTCCTCTAAAATTTGCCAGGAAGTGGCAAAATTACCATCAATGTGACAATAGACGGGATAATGCGTGCCATGATGGTCGCGCACCACTCCGCATTCATTTTCTGAATAATATACTATGGTGAACGAACCGTCCAGACGTGAAAAGCCATATGCCGGATCGGATAGAAACGCATCGGCAGCAAGCTTGGCATTGGTATCATCCGGAGTTGCCTGCAAGGTGTCCCGATTATACAAAGTTCCGAAAAAGAAAAGTCTCAGATTATAACTTTCAAAAGAAGATTCCGGCTCTTCTCCCTCTACACAGGCTGTACGCCAATCTTCTAAAGTGATTTTTCCGTATATCATTTGTTTGCTTATAGACTTGTTTATTGTGTATCCCTTTCTATTCCACCACCCCATGCCTGGTATGTATAAAGGTCTTGTTTGCTCCCCTCAGCTTGAAGATGTTTCCTGCCATCAGCAGGAATGTATAGGGTATCTTTTGCAGGGCCATTGCCAGGCGGCTGGTGCAGAACCTTTTGGGAACGGCAACGAGCAGTGCGACAGCGAGCAACACCAAGAGCAGCCACCACTTCAGCCCCCATGTCCAGCGATAAACCGTAAACAACACGGAGAAGAGGAACGTGAAGCCCATCAACAGCAGGCGGGGAATGGAAAGCTGCTGGAAAAGCTTGTCGCAGAAGTCCCAGTTACGCGCAACAAGCGCCTTCCACAGAAACTTGGCGAAAGTCTGGCAGTAGTGCCATTGTGCCGACAGCCAGCGGCGGCGCTGACGGGAGAAATCGCCGGTGTTCTGTATCTTCTCATCGAACACAAAGGTTTCGGGCAGATAATAAAAACGCTTGCCGCGATAGAGCAGGGTCAGCTCCAATTCACGGTCGAAACCGCCCACAGCCTTGATGTCAGCCATCGTATCACGAAACAAGTCATAACGGAACGCCATACCGGAACCGATAAGGGCAGCCGACAAGCCCAGCTTGGCATGCCCCAGACGGAAAATGGTATTGTTGATTTCCTCACTGATGGCATCGAGCAGGGCCATGTCATTATTCAGGTTCTTGGCACTCCGGTGGGTCTGCACAATCTCGACTTCCGGATTGGCGAAGAGGTCGTTAATATCACTCAGATAATCGTAAGGGATGACATTGTCCGCATCGAGCACCAAAGCGATGTCATAGTCATTGCCGATGGCAGCCATGGCGGCATTCAGAGATTTGGACTTGGTGCTTTTCTCAAAATGCACTTCAACCAGGCGGACAGGAAGCACAGCGAGGGAAGCGTTGGTTTCGGGCTGCATACGGTCTGAAATGACAACCGTATCAAAACAGTCGGCGGGATAATCCTGCTCCAGACATGAATGGACGCACTCGTGTATCACGGCATCTTCGCGGTAGGCAGGAATCAGTATGGCAAAACGCTTGTGTTCCTTGGCTGGAGGGGGCAGAGGCAGGTCACGCCGGCGTGACGCCAGACTGTAAACCAATAGATACAGTATGTTTATTGCAAACCATATGTATAAAAGCCAATCGAGTATATTCAATATATGTTCCAAATTCAGAGCTATTTAAGCTTTAGAGTTGCTGCTTGTTTTTAATGGGTATCCGACACAAAGATACAAAAAAGAAGTAGAGTCTGGACAAAATATACAAAAAATGCGAAGAATATAGGAATAAAAAAACGAGCAAGCTCTCACGAACCCCTCGCCCCTGTAAGAAAAGCCTTTAAGGCTTTTCTTTTAAACTGCATCAATGTTACCTAAAAATCAATCTTTCTCTTTACCTGAAAAATAAAACTTCAATTACCTATTCTGAAAACTTCAAAATCCAATTTTTACCTTTACCTAATTTACCTATTTATTCAAAACATTTAGCTTATGAAAAAAATCTATTTTCAATCCTTTTACCTAACAACTAATATCCTTTATTGAAAACTGTTTTTATTATTTATCAAATCCAAATGCAGTTTCCCAACTGCACTGCAAAGGTAAGTGTTTTATCCGCACGCACAAAACGCCGGCATATTTTTCGCGCGTTTTATAACATTGTTTTAGAGTTTAAGGGTACAGTTTACACTTATAAACATTTTATTGTTCATCGGGAGTATACTTTCCAGTAAAAAACAAACCACCGAAGCGCCGAAACGCTTCGATGGCTGTCCCCTTTAAACACCTTTAAACAAAATGAATTTCTTCTTTATTTTCTTGCTTCGGCAATATAACCTAACGCTTCTTTACATTTTTCCGTAACATAAGTCCAGTCTTCAGCAGCGACCTTATCCTTCGGGAAGAGTTTGGAACCCATACCTACGCAGAACACACCCGCCTTAATCCAGGAGGTCAGGTTTTCCTGAGTCGGCTCCACTCCACCGGTCACCATCAGCTTGGACCAGGGCATCGGAGCCAGCAAACCTTTCACGAGTTTGACCCCAAGCACGTCGCCCGGGAATATCTTGCAGAGATCGCAACCTGCTTCTTGCGCGAAACCTACCTCTGAAACGCTGCCGCACCCCGGAGTATAAGCTACCAGACGACGGTTACAAATCTTAGCAATCTCCGGGTTGAACAACGGGCCTACAACGAAACATGCACCCAACTGCAAATACAGCGCCGCAGTAGCAGGGTCAACGATGGAACCTACACCCATAGCCATCTCCGGGCACTCTTTTGCCGCAAACTTCGCAACTTCCGCAAACACCTCGTGGGCAAAGTCACCACGGTTCGTGAATTCGAACGCACGAACACCTCCATCGTAACAAGCCTTTACAACTTTCTTTGCAACTTCTGCATCCTTATGATAAAAGACAGGCACCATTCCGGTAGAACCAATCTTATTCAATACTGAGATTTTATCAAATTTACTCATCTTTTTATTTACGATTTGACGATTTACGATTTACGATTTACGATTAATATTACTTTATATCTATTCTTTTTATTTACGATTTGACGATTCAAACTTCCTTTGCTAACCGATTTCTTGTAGTGACAATAGAACTCACTATTATTTTATACAATTCATGCGCCTCTTGTTGCAACCCAAGCAGTTTATTAGCAGGAATCATCTCACTTTCAGCAATAATTTCCAACCAGTGTATAGTTTCATCCAGTTCTTCCTCTACCATTTTCAGTTTATTCAGAAAATCCTTATCAGACTTTCCCAAACAAGCTGCCCTATAATTGGCAGCAGGTGAAGTCCCTGAACGTACTATTTGTTTAGCTATAGCCATTGACGAAATCCGATTAGGCATACAATCTACCATCTTGATTATTCTCAAAGAGAACACCTTCAATCGTATTTTCAATTCCTCCGAGTTCACTGTAGAAGTAATTTCAATCGTACATCGTAAATCGTCAAATCGTAAATGAGCTTAGCGTTGTACTCGTCCGCTTGCATCCCCTCCTGTCAGCGCTTCTACCTCTTCGGTAGAAACAAGGTTGAAGTCACCGTTGATAGTGTGCTTCAAGGCGGAAGCGGCTACTGCAAATTCGAGGGCGGCACCCTGGTTGGGTTTTGTCAGCAGGCCGTGGATGATACCACCTGAGAAAGAGTCGCCGCCACCTACGCGGTCGATGATAGGATTGATGTCGTAACGCTTTGACTCGTAGAATTCCTCGCCGTTGTAAATCATTGCTTTCCAACCGTTGTGGGTAGCGGAGAAAGACTCGCGCAACGTAGAGATTACGTATTTGAAGCCGAATTCCTTCGCCATCGCCTTGAAGATTCCCTTGTAGCCTTCAGCGTCCGTCTTGCCGCCTTCCACGTCTGCATCGGGCTTGAAGCCCAGACAGAGTTCAGCATCCTCTTCATTGCCGATGCAGACATCCACATACTGCATCAAAGGCTTCATGATGGACTGGGCTTTTTCTTTGGTCCAGAGTTTTTTACGGAAATTGAGGTCTACCGACACCGTAACGCCGTGACGTTTGGCAGCCTCGCAAGCCAGGCGGGTCAACTCGGCGGCCTTGTCGGAGATGGCGGGAGTGATACCTGACCAGTGGAACCAGTCTGCACCTTCCATGATGGCATCGAAATCAAAGTCTGCCGCATCTGCCTCGGCAATGGCAGAGTGTGCACGGTCATAGATTACCTTACTGGGACGCATGGAAGCACCGGTCTCAAGATAGTAGATACCTACACGGTCACCACCACGCGCAATGAAATCCGTCTTTACGCCATACTTGCGCAATGCGTTGACAGCCGACTGGCCTATTTCATGTTTCGGCAACTTGGTTACAAAATAAGCATCATGTCCGTAGTTGGCACAGCTGACAGCCACGTTGGCCTCGCCGCCGCCATATACCACATCAAAAGAGTCGGACTGCACAAAACGGGTGTTTCCCGGAGTAGACAGCCTCAGCATGATTTCACCTAATGTAACTACTTTCTTTCCCATAATCTTTCTATGTTTTATTTTAATATGAAATTAATTTGTTTCCTTTCAATTTATCATTTCGAGGTATAAACAGAACTTAAACACCTGAAACTATGGAGAGTAAATCAAAATAATATTCGTTCTTCATAGTCTTCGTGTACGGGCACAAAGATACAACAATTTTTGAAATACAAAAAATTATCATATATTTGTATCGAAAATATTAAGATTATAATTGTGTGCGAGCACAAGATATGTACTGTACTTTGTACATTGTAAATTGTAAATATATAGATGGAAAGAGTCAGAATAAAGGATATCGCCAAGATGGCCGATGTATCCGTGGGAACCGTCGACCGTGTGATTCACGGGCGTAGCGGTGTGTCCGAGTCCAGCCGGAAGCGGGTGGAAGAAATCCTGAAACAACTGGATTACCAGCCCAATATGTATGCCAGCGCACTGGCTTCGAACAAGAAGTACGCATTTGCCTGCCTGCTGCCACTGCACGAGAAAGGCGAATACTGGACAGACGTGGAGACGGGCATACACAACGCCGTAGAGACTTACTCTGATTTCAACGTGGCCGTGCACCTCTCCTACTATGACCCGTATGACTATCATTCATTCGCGGAAGCCTCCGGACAGATTCTGGCACTGGAGCCGGACGGAGTGATGTTTGCCCCCACCGTTCCGCAATACACCAAGCCCTTCACGGATGAGCTGACGCAACATAATATACCTTATATATATATAGACTCCAACATAAAGGAAGAGCCCGCCCTCTCCTTCTACGGGCAGAACTCTCACCAGAGCGGATATTTTGCCGCCCGCATGCTGATGCTGCTTGCCGGAGAAGACGCGCAGGAAATCGTCATCTTCCGCAAGATAAATGAAGGCATCGTGGGGTCGAACCAGCAGGAACGCCGCGAAATAGGCTTCCGCGAATACATGCAGGAGCATCATCCCGCCTGCCGCATCTGGGAACTGGACCTGCATGCCAAGCGCGACAGCGAGGACACACTGATGCTGGACGAGTTCTTCCAAGAGCATCCTACCGTAAAGAACGGAATCACCTTCAACTCCAAAGCATACATCATCGGGGAATACCTGCTGAAGAAGCAGAAAAAAGACTTCAACCTGATGGGCTACGACCTGCTGCAACGCAACGTAGACTGCCTGAAGCAGGGAAGCATCTTCTTCCTCATAGCACAGCAGCCCACCCTGCAAGGATTCGACGGCATCAAGGCCTTGTGCGAATACCTGATTCTGAAGAAGGAAATCACAAGGGAGAACTTCATGCCGATTGACTTGCTGACGAAGGAGAATATAGAGTTTTATTACAACAAATAGTTGCATGTACAATGTACCATCTACAATGTACAATTCGGCCATGCGGAAGGGGACTAATACTAATGCAGCGCAGCCAAATTGTACATTGTAGATGGTAAATGGAAAATTTTAAAAGATGGAGGCAAAGTACCTGAAAATCAACCCTGCCGACAATGTTGCAGTGGCTATCACAGCACTCCCGGCCGGTGAAAAACTCACGGTGGACGGAAAGGAAATCACTCTGAACGAGGATGTTCCTGCCGGACACAAATTTGCACTGAAAGATTTTGCGGAAAGCGAAAACGTCATTAAATACGGATACCCCATCGGCCACGCCCGGAAAGCGCAGAAGCAGGGGGACTGGATGAATGAAAACAATATCAAGACCAACTTGTCCGGGTTGCTGGAATACACATACAACCCCGTCAACGTAGACCTCAATACTACAACTCTAAACCTCAATACCGGCGCGCCAAACCTGACCTTTAGAGGGTACAAACGTAAGAACGGCGACGTAGGTGTACGCAACGAGATATGGATTATTCCGACAGTGGGCTGCGTGAACGGAATCATCAACCAGCTTGCCGAAGGCCTGCGCCGCGAAACGGGCGGAAAGGGCGTGGATGCCATCATGGCTTATCCCCATAACTACGGCTGCTCCCAGTTGGGCGACGACCACGAGAATACAAAGAAAATCCTCCGCGACATGGTACTGCATCCCAATGCGGGAGCCGTACTCGTGGTAGGCTTGGGGTGCGAGAATAATCAGCCGGATGTGTTCCGCGAATTCCTGGGAGACTATGACCAGGAGCGCGTAAAGTTTATGGTGACTCAGAAGGTGGGCGATGAATACGAAGAAGGAATGGAACTGCTACGCGAACTTTATGCCAAAGCCATCCAGGACCAGCGCGAGGATATTCCCTTAAGCGAACTGCGCGTAGGCCTGAAGTGTGGCGGTTCGGACGGTTTCTCCGGTATCACCGCCAATCCGCTACTGGGCATGTTCTCCGACTTCCTCGTAGCACAAGGCGGCACCAGCGTACTGACGGAAGTGCCGGAAATGTTCGGTGCAGAAACTATCCTGATGAACCGCTGCCGCACCAAAGAGCTGTTTGAGGACACGGTGAAGCTGATTAATGACTTCAAGGAATATTTCCTTTCACACGGTGAACCGGTAGGTGAAAACCCGTCTCCGGGAAATAAGGCGGGAGGCATCTCGACATTGGAGGACAAAGCCTTGGGATGCACACAGAAATGCGGCACAAGCTACGTGGAAGGGGTACTTCCGTATGGCGAACGCCTGAAAGTAAAGGGACTGAACCTGCTGTCTGCTCCGGGAAACGACCTTGTAGCCGCCACTGCCCTTGCCTCTTGCGGATGCCACATGGTGCTGTTCACCACAGGACGCGGAACGCCCTTCGGAACCTATGTGCCGACCATGAAGATTTCCACCAACTCCACTTTGGCAAAGAACAAGCCGGGCTGGATAGACTTCAACGCCGGAGTTATCGTCGAGAACGAACCGATGAAGAAAACCTGCGAACGCTTCATCGAGTATATCATCAAAGTAGCAAGCGGTGAATTCGTGAACAACGAAAAGAAAGGCTACAAGGAAATAGCCATCTTCAAGACCGGAGTAACTTTGTAAATTGAAAATTAAAGGCTGATATATGGAGGGCGGGACAAAACCATTTTGTGCCGCCCTTTGTTTTTGTTACCTTTGCGACGGAATTGATTTCACCACAGATAACACCGATTAACATGGAATTGATTGAAAGATAGAAATCTGTGGTGAAACATTAATCTCAACCAAACAATACAACTATGTCAGTAACAACCGATACAACCCCTAAAACCAAAGGCGGCTGGTGGGCACTCAGCCCGTTGGCGGTGTTCCTTTGCCTCTACCTGGTGACCTCGCTCCTGGTGAACGACTTCTATAAAGTCCCCATCACGGTAGCCTTCCTCACCTCGTCCTGCTATGCCATCGCCATCACGCGCGGCCTGAATCTGGAACAGCGCATCTATCAGTTTTCCGTAGGCGCCAGCAACAAGAACATCATGCTGATGGTATGGATATTCATCCTTGCAGGAGCATTCGCCCAAAGCGCCAAGCAGATGGGCGCCATTGATGCGACCGTAAATCTGACCCTACATATACTGCCGGACAACCTGCTGCTGGCGGGCATCTTCATTGCAGCCTGCTTCATCTCCCTCTCGATAGGAACAAGCGTAGGAACTATCGTCGCACTGACTCCTGTAGCCGTGGGGCTGGCGGAAAAGACGGGCATCGACCTGCCCTACATGGTCGCCATCGTGGTGGGAGGCTCGTTCTTCGGAGACAATCTTTCCTTCATATCCGACACCACCATTGCATCGACCAAGACGCAGGACTGCGTGATGAGGGACAAGTTCCGCGTCAACTTCATGATTGTAGTCCCCGCAGCACTTGTCGTGCTGGGCATCTACATCTTTCAAGGACTGTCCGTCTCTGCCCCACCACAAGTACAGACCATCGAGTGGATAAAGGTAATCCCCTACCTCATCGTACTGGGTACGGCCGTAGCAGGCGTCAATGTCATGCTGGTACTGCTGCTGGGCATCCTCTCTACTGGAATTATCGGTATCTATACCGGCACCGCCTTCTTCGACTGGTTCGGAGCCATGGGAACGGGCATCACCGGCATGGGCGAGCTCATCATCATCACCCTGCTGGCCGGAGGCATGCTCGAAACCATCCGCTACAACGGCGGCATCGACTTCATCATCTCCCGGCTGACCCGCCACGTCAGCGGCAAGCGGGGAGCCGAATTCAGCATCGCTGCCCTGGTCAGCATCGCCAATCTCTGTACCGCCAACAACACCATTGCCATCATCACCACCGGCCCCATAGCCAAGGACATCGCCCTCCGCTTCCACCTGGACCGCCGGAAAACAGCCAGCATACTGGACACCTTCTCATGCCTCGTGCAAGGAATCATCCCCTACGGAGCGCAAATGCTGATAGCCTCCGGACTTGCCGGCATTTCACCCATCAGCATCATCGGAAACCTGTATTACCCCTTCTGCATGGGAACATGCGCCATACTCGCCATTCTGCTGAGATACCCCAGGAAATACTCGGGAGAAGGATGAGTGACAAGTGATGAGTTATGGGTGACGTTGTGTGAACATTTAAAAAAAACACCCCTCGTGCCAACAAATAACTCATAACTCATAACTCAAAACTCAAAATCTTTTCTTACCTTTGCACTCGCTATTACGAGATAGTAGCATAATTCAAATCATTAACTAAAAACATTTTAATTAAATGGCAACAAAAATCAGATTGCAAAGACATGGACGTAAAAGCTACGCTTTCTACTCTATCGTTATTGCAGACGTAAGAGCACCACGTGATGGTAAATTTATTGAGAAGATTGGTACTTACAATCCTAACACCAATCCTGCCACAGTAGATTTGAAGTTCGACCGCGCACTTGACTGGGTGTTGAAGGGTGCACAACCTACTGACACAGTTCGTAACATCCTCTCTCGCGAAGGTGTTTACATGAAGAAGCACTTGCTGGGCGGTGTAGCGAAAGGCGCATTCGGCGAAGCTGAAGCTGATGCTAAGTTCGAAGCCTGGAAGAACAACAAACAAAGCGGTTTGGCTGCTCTGAAGGCTAAGGAAGACGAAGCTAAGAAAGCTGAAGCAAAAGCACGTCTGGAAGCTGAAAAGAAGATAAACGAAGAAAAAGCAAAAGCACTGGCTGAAAAGAAAGCTGCTGAAGCTGCTGCAAAAGCCGCTGCCGAAGCACCGGCCGAAGAGGCCCCTGCCGAAGAAGCCCCTGCTGCTGAAGAAGCTGCTGCCGAATAATAGTAAGCACAGCGTTATCGCTAAAAATGGGATTAAAACTATAAAAATCCTCTCCGGTTCATATCGGAGGGGATTTTTTATTACTATATTTGCAGCTATAATCATTCATTAAAAAAACAAACAATGAAAAAGTTTACTTATCTGCTCGCTGTAGCCGCTGTATTTACAGCTTGTAACAGTGGAAACAACGGTTACACCGTAACCGGAACTGTAGAGGGTGCAGCCGACGGCGACACCGTATATCTGGAAACCGTGGAAGGACGCCAATTCGTAAAATTGGACTCTGCTGTCATCAAAGATGGAACATTTACCTTCAAGGGTACACAAGATACTGCTGTCAACCGCTACATCTCCTACAAAGCCGAAGGAAAAGACGGCGCAGCCATCGACTTCTTCCTGGAAAACGGCAAGATTAAAATCAACTTGTCGCAGGAAAACAACTCTGCCACCGGTACTGCCAACAATGATGCCTACCAGGAAATCAGAGCCCAAATCAACGGTCTGAACAAACAAATGATGAGCATCTACGAATCCATGTCGGACACCACACTGACCGACGAACAACGCGAGGCTAAAGGCAAAGAGATGGAAAATCTGGAAAACAGCATGATATCCGCCATCAAAGCCGGCATCAACAAGAACATCACCAACCCGGTGGGTGTACTCCTGTTGAAGCAGAACTACTACTACATGGATGTGGCAGACCTCGACCCGCTGATGCCCCAAATCCCTGCAGCTTACGACAACGACGAAGCCATCGTCAAGATAAAGAACAACGTTGAAAAGATGAAAGCCACTGCCGTAGGCCAGAAGTTTACAGACTTCGAGATGCAGACGCCGGAAGGAAAAACGGTAAAACTGTCCGACTACGTAGGCAAGGGCAAAGTTGTCCTTGTTGACTTCTGGGCAAGCTGGTGCGGCCCCTGCCGTCGCGAGATGCCCAACCTGGTGGAAGCTTACGCCAAATATAAGAACAAGAACTTCGAGATTGTAGGCGTATCTCTGGACCAGAGTGCTGACGCATGGAAAGAAGCCATCAAGAAGCTGAACATCACGTGGCCGCAAATGTCCGACCTGAAATACTGGAACTGCGAAGGCGCACAGCTTTATGCCGTAAGCAGCATCCCCCACACTGTGTTGATTGACGGTGAAGGAACTATCCTTGCACGCGGACTGCACGGTGACGAGCTTCAGGAAAAGATAGCCGAAGCTGTCAAATAATAAACCGGACACACCGGAGACTAAAAGAGGAGTGCCACACTTCGTCAATCGAAATGCCACACTTCACGAGGCCCAATCAATGGCATTTGCCTCTGTGAAGTGTGGCATTTCCCTTGCTGAAGTGTGGCATTCGGAATGATGGAATGCGGCGTTTTTCAAGAGAAGATACGCGCAGCCATTTCCATCCCCAACCTTACGGTTTCCCACTGTTTCTCCTCATCGGCCTCCGAAGGCGAAAGAAGCGCATTGGCATCCGGCAGACATAAAGTGAAACGTTTCAAAGGAATATAGTTCAATACACTTTCGGTTTTCGCCTGCAATTCATCCAATTCGTCTTCCTGAGGATAATGGGACAGCACGAAACCGAACACCGCTTCCTTCTCGTGTATGAACCAGAGCAGACGGTTACGGTCGCACGCGCCACAGTCGTAATTCAGGAAATAAGCATCGGCCCCATGCAGTTGCACCAGCATATCCGTAGGTGCATGGAATGCAACATACATCCCTGCAGGACGCTCACGCAAAACCCGGTTGTTGAGCCGGATGGTATCTTCCATTATCACCGAATGTACCCCGTCGAACTGGACGTAGCGGCAGCCTGCATCATAAAGTTTGGTAAGCAAAAATTTGTAGCAGGAAGCAATATCATCCGTCAAAAGCCGGATGTCGGAGTAAACGGTTTCTATCTGAGTCCGCTCCACACGTTGAATAATCTGGGTCATAACCTCTGCCGGCGAAGGGATATGCTGTTTTTTCATCACCCCTCCGTCCACAATGGAATCAAGAAATGCGAATTCTTCCAGAATAGGATGCCGTAGCAAACTGAGCCGTCCTGTAATCTCCAAAGGAGAGCCTTCGGAGAAAGGCCGGCCGTCTTTGGAACAAATACCCTCCCAGCTTTCCAAAAAATCGCGACTTCGGAAACCACCATCGGAAACAACCTTCATGCCTCCCAGCTCCAGCCGTTCCACCAGACTGCGCACTTCCGCATCTTCAACAGCCTGCAATATCTGCCGGCTCACCTGCCCGTTCTGATATTGCTCGCGGACATCCTTCAATGCACGAGGTACACAAAAAGCCCCAGCTATATCAATTTTAAACGGAGGAAATACATTTGCCATGTTCATCCTTTCTTTGATTATTATAATAATGATACTTTTGCCCCAATACCATGAGCAGCAAAGCAATACAATCGAATGGCAACAAGAAGTATTATCAAGGACTAAAAACCTTAAATAAACCAATTCGTTGCAAATATAACTAAAAAAATCGAAGATTCACAATCTGCCCAAAAGATTTATCTTCATTTGACACTTCGAAATCAGATGATGCTTATGCATGCAATAATAATCAGTAATGAATAACTTTAAAAGTTATTTTTCATTAGAAGTTTTCCACTTTAAACAATTATATCATTAATAATCAATAGATTAACACTTTTTAAACTACAAAAAGTTTTCCAAAAAACAAAACCTATCAATAACTATAATATCTTTGTTTCCGCAATTAAACTAAAAAAGACAGTCACATTTAAGCATAAAAGGTTATGATACAGACAGTACTCAAGCGCGACGGGCGCGTCGTCGGATTCAACGAAGAAAAAATAGCAACGGCCATCCGCAAAGCCATGTTGCATACAGACAAGGGGGAAGACCTGCAACTGATACACCAGATTACGGACCGCATCTCTTTCAAGGGAGATTCGCAGATGACGGTGGAAGCCATCCAGGATTTGGTGGAAGTGGAGCTGATGAAGAGCAGCCGCAAGGACGTTGCCCAGAAATACATCGCTTACCGCAACCAGCGAAGCATTGCCCGCAAAGCAAAGACGCGCGACATGTTCCTGGAAATCATTAACATCAAGTCCAACGACATCACACGCGAAAATGCCAACATGAATGCCGATACCCCGGCGGGCATGATGATGAAGTTTGCCAGCGAAACCACCAAGCCTTTTGTGGACGACTATCTGCTGAGTGAAGAAGTGCTGGATGCTGTCACCCAGAACTATCTGCACATCCATGACAAGGATTATTATCCCACCAAGAGCCTGACATGCGTGCAGCATCCGCTGGACCATATTCTGAAATACGGCTTCTCTGCCGGACACGGCGAATCGCGCCCGGCCAAACGCATCGAGACTGCCAGTATCCTGGGATGCATCTCGCTGGAAACAGCCCAGAACGAGATGCACGGCGGACAAGCCATCCCTGCATTCGATTTCTACCTTGCCCCCTACGTGCGCAACAGCTTCATCGAGGAAGTCAAGAACCTGGAAGAACTGAATGGAAAAGACTATTCCCATCTCTATCAGAAGGAACTGGCCGACTATCTGCTACAGCCGTTGGACGGACTGACGGGCGAGGACCGCATCGTACAGCATGCCGTCAACAAGACCGTATCGCGTGTGCACCAGTCCATGGAGGCGTTTATCCATAACATGAACACCATCCACTCACGCGGCGGCAACCAAGTGGTGTTCAGCTCCATCAACTACGGCACAGACACCTCTGCCGAGGGGCGCTGCATCATCCGCGAGCTGCTGAAAAGCACCTATCAAGGGGTAGGAAACGGAGAAACCGCCATCTTCCCCATCCAGATATGGAAAAAGAAACGGGGTGTGAGCTACCTGCCTGAAGACCGCAACTACGACCTCTACCAACTGGCCTGCAAGGTGACGGCACGGCGTTTCTTCCCGAACTTCCTGAACCTGGACGCCACCTTCAACCAAAGCGAGGACTGGAAAGCCGATGACCCGAAACGCTACCAGCATGAAGTTGCTACCATGGGATGCCGTACCCGTGTATTCGAAAACCGTTTCGGACCGAAGACCTCCATCGGACGCGGCAACATCTCTTTCTCTACCATCAACATCGTCCGTCTGGGCATTGAGTGCATGAACATCGAAGACAAAGAACAGCGCATCGCCCGGTTCTTTGCCAAGTTGGATAGTATGCTCGAAGTGACCGCACGCCAGCTGCACGAGCGCATGGAGTTTCAAAAGACCGCCTTCGCCAAGCAGTTCCCGCTACTGATGTCTGCCTTGTGGATAGGCAGCGAGAAGCTGAAACCGAACGATACGATTGCTTCCGTCATCAACCAGGGAACACTGGGAATCGGTTTCATCGGGTTGGCAGAATGTCTCGTGGCATTGCTCGGAAAACATCACGGCGAATCTGGCGAAGCCCAGGAGCTGGGACTGAAAATCGTGACCTACATGCGCGACCGTGCCAACCAGTTCTCGGAGCAATACCAGCACAACTACAGCGTGCTTGCCACTCCTGCCGAAGGGCTGTCGGGCAAGTTCACCCGCATAGACCGTAAGAAGTTCGGCACGCTGCCGGGCATTACGGACCGTGACTACTACACCAACTCCAACCACGTGCCCGTATACTACAAATGCAGCGCCCGCCACAAAGCGGAAGTGGAGGCTCCTTATCATGAACTGACCCGCGGCGGACACATCTTCTATGTGGAGATAGACGGTGACGCCACCCACAATCCGGAAGTCATTATGCGTGTAGTGGACATGATGGACCAATACAACATCGGCTACGGTTCGGTAAACCACAACCGTAACCGCTGTCTGGAGTGCGGCCACGAAAACTCCACCCCAAACCTGGAAGAATGCCCGAAGTGCGGCAGCAAGCATATCGACAAGCTGCAACGCATCACCGGCTACCTGGTGGGGACAACCGACCGCTGGAACAATGCCAAGCTGGCAGAGTTGAACGACAGGGTCGTTCATAATTAAAAATTGAAAATTAAAAATTAAAGGGCTGCGCAGTGCAAAGCGGAGCTTCATTTTTAATGGTTGACGTTTAATTTTTAATGATTAATGTTCAGCTTCCTACCTGCGATGTTTAATTTTTAATTATTAATTCCCTACTCATGCTTTCTATTCTCGACATTTTAGAAGATACCACAGTAGACGGTCCGGGCTTCCGGACCGCCATTTATGCTGCCGGATGCCCCAACGGTTGTCCCGGTTGCCACAATCCGGAGTCGTGGGACATCAACCGCGGGCACTGGATGAGTACGGAAGAGATTCTGGAAAAAGTCCTTGCCGACAACTTTGCAGACGTCACCTTCAGTGGTGGAGACCCGATGTTCCAGCCGGAAGGATTCACCCAACTGGCACATGCCATCAAGGAGCGGAGCCGGAAAAACATCTGGTGCTATACGGGCTATACTTTCGAAAAACTACTGCGCAACCCGCGCCAAGCCCAACTGCTGAAGTACATCGACGTACTGGTGGACGGCAAATTCAAGAAAGAACTGAGGGATGAGGAACTCTATTTCCGGGGAAGCCGCAACCAGCGTCTGATTGACGTACAAACATCCCTGCAAAAAGGCGAAACCGTCATTTACCACTATAATCCGAAAAAGGGCATTTAAAAAAGAAGAGAAGTTTTCAAAAATATATGAGCACTTTTATAATGTTATAATATCAGGCGCGAATTACACGGAATAACACGGATTCAATAAACAAAATCCGTGAAATCCGCGTAATCCGCGCCTAAAAGAAAGTGTTAAGAGTTTTTTGACACCCTCCACCTATATCACCATTCTATAAATTTCCCTCTTTCCCTGCGCTTCTGCAGCTCCTCCTGAAGAAAGCGCTGCCTATCCTTGGCAATATACCGGCGGGCAAAGATATTGGGCACCGCCACTCCCAGCGCTATGCAGAGAATAATCAGTGAAGCCGTGATGCCGTTGGAAACAACCGCCGTCACCTCGCCTACCACACCGTGCATATTGATAAGCCCGAAAAGTGCACGATACATCAGCACTCCCGGAATCATCGGGATGACAGAAGGAATCGTCAGTACGTGATTGGGAACATGGAACCAATGCACTGCCTTCACGGCTATCAGGCTGACAACCATGCTGCCCATGAACGAACCTATCACCGGTCCGTAACCCAATTCGAAATTGACAAAGTTACGCGTACAAACGGCAATGATACCGCCCACCGCAACAACCCACAACAAGCGCCGCTGTATGTTGAATATCATGGAAAATCCCATGGCAGCTATCGCCGCCGCAATGGCATACACCAGATAACTGTCATGAGGCACCATACTCAATTCGCTGAACTTCTTGTCAATCACGACATCCTCCACCGTCAGCAGGCGCATGGCTATTACAATGCCGAAGGCCATTGCACAGACCATCAGCACCGTATTCACAGCCCGCACAATGCCCACCTGGATATAATTGTCAATCATATCATCCACAAAGTTTATCAGCGGCACCCCCGGAACGATGAACAGTGCACACGCCAACAACGGATGATAGGGAGTTTCCGAGAGCCCGGCAAACGAAGACACATAGGCCAGACAGGTAGAAATCAATGCGGCAATGGCAATACTCATATAGTGATTGATGCCGAACTCCATGCAACGGGCACGGACGCGGAAGCCGGCAAAAGCGCAGATAGAGGTAAACAGAAACGCCATCCAGTCACCACCGAACAGTTTGCAGAAACCTCCGCAGGCAAAGCCGGCACCGATGGCAACAACGTATGGCACATAATTCCGCTTCTTGTTTTTGATTCTTTCCAGTTCCTCCTCATACTGGTCGAGGGAATAGTCATTCTCAATAGCCCGCCAGGACAGTTTGCTGATTTCGGAAATGGCAGTCATGTTGATGCCATGCTTTTCACATTTCTGGAATTTGGAGAACGAATGCAGGCCGTCACTCACATTCACCACCAGCATGGTATAACTTACGTCGATGTGGAGCTTTTCTTCCGGCAGCCCCAGATAGGCGGCAACACGGTTCAGGTTACGAACAACACGGTTCGTATCAGCCGCACTCTCCACCAGCAGCTGTCCGGTACGAAGCAATAAATCGAGTTTCCTGCGCAGCAGGGCAATCTCTTGTTCAGTCAAAGTCTTATCCATGAATCTTTTTACCTATTTTTTTGGAGGCACAAAGATAGGCAAAATGTAGAAAACGATTTCATTCTTTCGGCAGAAAACTCTACCTTTGCAGCCGTTTTTTTAATGGACACAAATGGAAATATTCTGGAATACTATCGCACAATACAACGAGGCCACCTGGTGGACACAGCTCCTCATCACCGCAGCAGGTATCCTGCTCACCACGCAACTCTACCGGAAACCGACCTTATGGGCAAAACGCTCCATGAAAATCTACATGGTATTTCTGAACGGGTGGATATCCATCGTGTACTACATGATGTATTGCGGAGCGCGCGGACACCACCATATACTCGCCATCTTCTGGGGAGTGATTGCAGTGTTGTGGCTATGGGATTTGTTTACCGGCTACACTCCGTTCGAGCGCAACCCGAAATACAAGGTACTGGTGGGGGTACTCTATGCAATGCCTTTCCTCTACCCGCTCCTTTCGTGGGCACGCGGAATGGAATTTCCCATGATGACCACCACCGTGATGCCCTGCTCGGTAGCAGTTTTCACCATCGGGCTGCTGCTGGCTTTCTCGCGCAGGGTCAACCTGCTCGTCATTCTGTTCCTTTGCCACTGGGCGCTCATCGCCTTTTCCAAAGTCTACATCTACAAGATTCCCGAAGACCTGCTACTGGCAAGCGCCACCGTGCCTGCCATCTATCTGTTCTTCAAGAACTACTTTGAACAGAACTTGCACAAGGAAACCAAGCTGGGCGCACGGCTCATGAACTGGTTCCTTATCCTCATCTGTATAGTGGTCGGGGTACTGCTCAGCATGACGCTGCTCCATGGAATGAGAGAATAAAGAAATAGCGCGCTTCCGCGCGCCAAAATCATTTCTTCTTTCCCTGATTGGCCACAGCCTCCATCAATTTCTTTATCTCCTCGGGATCACCCAAGAAATAGTCTTTCGTCAAGTTCAGCTCATCGTCAAACTCAAAGACGTAGGGCACCGCCGTAGGCAGGTTCAGATGCACAATTTCATCGTCCGAAATATGCTTCAGATGCTTGATAATACCCCGCAGGCTATTGCCATGAGCCACTACCAGCAATTCGTCGGCCGTCTTCAGATTCGGGAAGATGACACATTTCCAGTAAGGCATGATACGCTCAATCGTATCTTTCAACGACTCCGTACGGGGCAGTTCGGCATCGGGCACTTCTTGATAACGGTCCTCAAAACGCGGATTACGCGGGTCATCCTCGGCCAATGCATGCGGAGCCACATCAAAGCTCCGGCGCCATACCAACACCTGCTCGTCACCGTACTTGGCAGCCGTCTCTGCCTTGTTCAGCCCTTGCAACTGGCCGTAGTGTTTCTCATTCAACCTCCACGATTTCTCCACCGGAATCCAGTCCTGGTCGAGGCGGTCCAGCACACAATCCAGTGTCTTCACGGCACGCTTCAGATAGGAAGTATACGCCTTCTTGAAACGGAATCCCTTTTCTGCCAGCAGCTCACCCGCCCTTACAGCTTCAGCAACGCCTTTCTCTGTCAAATCAACATCCGTCCACCCCGTGAAGCGGTTTTCCTTATTCCATGCACTCTCGCCGTGGCGAAGCAAAACAATCTTTTTCATATAGTCTCCTTTCAGTTTTACCTATAGAACACCCGGCTACCTCCTCTTGTTCATGCAATAGCGGACCACATATACCAAAAGTATCAGAAACGCCACCCACACCATGCTGATGACCGGCAGGTAGCGGTTATACAAATATTCCCCTTCCTTCGGGACACGGTTGAAAGTACAGATTATGCAATTACAGCACGCATCGAGTGCATCATGCGAGAATACCGAAAAAACAATGATAGCCACCCCCGCAAGAAGCATCATCAAAGTCCCCCACACCAGCCACTTACCAGCCACGGAAGGATGGAATTGCGAATGAGTGGAATGTACGAATCTAACCATAAACACTTGTCTATTATTACCGGTACAAATGTCCTTCATTTTTAACAATCCGGCAATACCTACTTTTCATCAAAAAGAGAGTCTGCCATCCCAATTAGTAGGTAGCCGCGACCTCTATAAACCACGCCACAAGCTAACCCGAAATGGGGAGCGGCACAACACTAAAAGCCCTACATGTAGGTATTTCACGTTCTCCGGCAAAGCCTTTACTTTGCAGCAAACAATTTAATCACTTTATTTACAATGAAAAAGACTGGTGTTTTTTATGGTTCCAGTACCGGAACCTGCGAAGAGTTGGCTAACCAGATAGCCGAAAAGTTGGGAGTTTCCTCCACCGACGTACATAGTGTTGACAAGATGACCGCCGATAAAATCAAGGAATATGAAGTGCTGGTTCTAGGTACCTCCACTTGGGGAGACGGCGAACTGCAGGACGACTGGTATGACGGTGTAAAAGTACTGAAGAGCGCCGACCTTTCCATGAAGTTCGTAGCCCTATTCGGTTGCGGTGACTCCGAATCCTACTGCGACACATTCTGCGACGGCATCGGAGTACTCTACGAGGACCTGAAGGATAGCGGGTGTACCTTCTTGGGCAACAAAGTTAGCACGGACGGGTATTCCTTCTCCTCTTCCATCGCCGTGGTAGACGGTGCATTCGTAGGACTTCCCCTCGACGAAGTGAACGAAAGTAACAAAACCGCCGAACGCATTGACGCCTGGACAGCCGAAATAAAAAGCAAGCTCTAGAAAAGAAACAGACCATCCGTTTACTTTAAACGGATGGTCTGCCTGCATCATGCAGATGATATCTTTTATCTGAACAGATAATGTGTTCCGCCATATCCGCAGGCACATTATCTTTTTTATGCTCTTATACGAACCAGCGAACGTAGCAGAAGTCCTGACGGTGAGGCAGGTCTGCATTCTTCGGGAACATACGGTAAGAAACCTTGAAGCTACCCGCATTTTCCATCTTGTGCTTAGCTTGGAAAGTATAAAGGTTACCTTCTTTCTTCACTACATTGAACGGTTCTACGGAGTAAACATGCTGTTTGCCATCCTGAGCCGTATAAGTAGTCACCAGTTCCAGACCGATGGCATCGTTCAAGCCCTTCTCGTCGATAACGTAAGTAATGGTGTATTCCTTACCGCTCTCGATGGAGCCTTTCACCAGGTCTTCGGTCTTTTCGCAAGACACCACTTCAATGCTGTCCCACTTCTCGGCAACTTCTTCCTTCCAAGCAGCTATTTCCTTAGCCTTGGCACAACCGTCGGCAGCCAGCATCTTGAAACGTTTGGCCTCCTTGATGTAGAACTTGTCGTAATAGTCGTCCAGCTGACGCTTCATTGTATAGTGGGGAGCAATCTGTGCGATGGAGTTCTTGATAGTCTTCACCCAACCTTCAGAATATCCCTTCTTGTTGCGTGCATAGAACAACGGCAGAATTTCTTGCTCAAGAATGCTGTAGATAGTAGCGGCATCGAGCTGGTCCTGATGTTCCTGGTTCTGGTAAGTACGCTTTTCGGTCAATGCCCAACCGGCACCTTCACGATAGCCTTCCAACCACCAGCCGTCGAGTACGGAGAAGTTTACAACACCGTTCATCAACGCCTTCTCGCCGGAAGTACCGGATGCTTCGAGCGGACGTGTCGGAGTGTTCAGCCAGATATCCACACCTGAAACGAGGCGACGTGCCAACTGCATGTCATAATTTTCCAGGAAGATAATCTTGCCCAGGAACTCCGGACGACGGGAAATCTCGATGATTCTCTTAATCAAGCCCTGGCCGGCACCATCGTGCGGGTGAGCCTTACCGGTAAAGAGGAACTGTACCGGATAGTCGGGGTTGTTCACAATCTTGGCCAGACGGTCGAGGTCGGTGAACAGCAAGTGTGCACGCTTGTAGGTAGCGAAACGGCGTCCGAAACCTATCAGCAGAGCGTTCGGATTGATTTTGTCCAGCAGGGAAACGATGCGTGAAGGGTCACCCTGGTTCTTCAACCAAGTTTCACGGTATTGCTTGCGAACATAGTCAATCAGTTTGTTCTTCATCACCATGCGCGTCTTCCAGATTTCTTCGTCGGACACGTTATAGATAGCCTCCCAAATCTTGGGGTTGGACTGGTCGTAGAGGAAGTTCTCATCAAAATGCGCAGCATAGAGATGTTTCCACTCCGTAGCGCTCCAAGTGGGGAAGTGTACACCGTTGGTAACGTAGCCCACATGGCTTTCTTCGGGGAAGTAACCCTTCCAGATGGAAGCGAACATCTCCTGGGAAACCTTTCCGTGCAGCCAGCTCACACCGTTCACCTCCTGAGAAGTGTTGCAAGCGAATACAGACATACAGAAACGTTCACCCTTGTCGCCCGGATTGTTACGTCCGAGGTCCATCAGGTCGTCCCAGCTGATACCCATTCTTGAAGGATAGCCGCCCATGTACTTGCCGAAAAGGCCTTCGTCGAAGTAGTCGTGACCGGCAGGAACCGGAGTATGTACAGTATAGAGAGAAGAAGCACGTACCAGCTCGATAGCCTGGTCGTAAGTCAGACCTTCGGCCACGTAGTCACAGATGCGCTGTACGTTGATTAAAGCAGCATGTCCTTCGTTGCAGTGATAGATATCTTTCTTGATGCCCAGCTTCTTCAGCGTCAGAATACCACCGATACCGAGCAGGATTTCCTGCTTCAAGCGGTTTTCCCAGTCACCGCCATACAGCTGGTGAGTGATGGAACGGTCGAACTCGCTGTTCATTTCATTGTCAGTATCAAGTAGATAGAGAGAGATACGTCCAACGTTCACTCTCCACACATAAGCATGCACGTAGTAGTCCAGATAAGGAACATCCACTACCATCTGCTCGCCCTTCTCATCCAATACACGGTCGATGGGCAACTGGCCAAAGTTCTGTGCCTCGTAATTGGCAATCTGCTGGCCGTCCATAGACAATGTTTGTGTAAAGTAACCGTAGCGGTACAGGAAACCGATTGCACACAAGTCGGCGTTGCTATCGGAAGCTTCTTTCAGGTAGTCACCGGCAAGTACACCCAGACCGCCGGAATATATCTTAAGTACATGGCTCAAACCATACTCCATACTGAAATAAGCCACGGACGGGCGCTTGCTGTCAGGCTTCACATCCATGTATGTGCGGAACTTGGAGTATACGTCATCCATTCTGCGCAGAATAACTTTGTCATTTGCGAGTGCCTCGAGTTTAGCATAACTCATACGTTCCAGCAGAAGTACGGGGTTCTGTCCCACTTCTTTCCAGAGAGCAGGGTCAAGGTCTCTGAACAGTTCGGTGGCTTCATAATTCCATGCCCACCAGATGTTATGTGCCAGTTCAGACAGTTTCTCCAGTTCGGCGGGAATGTGCGATTTCACATTCACATCTTTCCAGTTAGGAGTGTTTACATTACTAACTTTAATCTTCATTGTATGATAACTAATTGATTAATAATTCTTTTATTTTAGTTGACGCTTCATGGCATTGCGCAGTGCAATGTCGTAAGCCTCGTAATAATATTGTATAAAGTGCTTCCACAAAGCCTGCTCTGCCACCTGGCCTGCACGCTTGCGTATTTCCTTGATTTCGGCTTCCGTCTTGGTAGAGAACAAGGCTACGGTGTCCTTGATGCCGTCTGCCACTTCGGAATAGTTATAGTCCGAACGGTGCAGCACTTCCACTCCGTCGTTTATGCCATGCTGGTTTTTCAGGCTGTTCACCCAAAGTCCGAAACCGGCAAGGTCGGTGGTGATGGTAGGCACCCGGAAAGCCACGCTCTCCAGCGGGGTATATCCCCACGGTTCATAATAGGACGGATAGACACTGAGGTCCTCGCCTAAAATCAAGTCATAATAATGCTTGTTGAGGATGCCATCGTGACCATCCTGATAGCAAGGTACAAAAATTACTTTCACCTTATCTTCGGGACGATTGCCCATACCGAGGTATTTCAGCATATCCAGCACCTGGTCGTGCGTCATATTGTGCAGCCAGTGGGTGATGAAAGGACACTGCAACGGTTCGGTGAACTTATCTTTGCTCTTCAAGCGCTTCTGCAAGTCCTCGCGGGGGTCTCCCACCCAGCTGGGCACGTTGACAAACGCCAATACTTTCTTCTTTAAATCTTTATCGCGGTTCAGCCGGTTCAATGATTCCAGGAACACATCGATACCCTTATTTTTGAACTCATAGCGTCCGCTGGTACCGATAATCAGCGTATCGTCGCCCAAGTCCTCACCCAGTAGGCAGTTTGCCACACGCAGCATGGTGGAACGGGCACGTTTGCGCTTGCCGGTAAAGGTGGCGCCTTTCGGTACAAAATCATCTTCAAAACCGTTCATCAGCACAACATCCGCAGGCTTGTCAAGCAATTCCCTGCATTCGTTGTTTGTGATTTCGCTCACAGTGGTGAAACAGTCCACATAGTGGGCCGTCTGCTTTTCAATGGAATGTTTGGACTGCATGTTCAGCTCCTCCGCCATCTGGTCGCCGTTGTAGGCGAAAAGATAATCGTAAAGCGGCTTGTTGTTGCCAGCTATGGAGCGGCCGATGGACGTGGCATGGGTGGTGAAGATAGTCCCTATCTCGGGAACGGCAGACTGAAGATAGAGGGCGGCCATGCCGGTCATCCACTCGTGTGCCTGGAACACCACTTTGTCCGTTTCCGTCAAATTATAGCGATAGAAGCTCTCTATCACCTTGCCGGTAGCGAAAGCAAACATGGATGCTTCGTCATAATCACCATATCCATGCAGTGAATCCACCTGATAGCGGTTCCACATTTCTGTATAAATCTCATTTTTTTCTGCAAAGAACGGTTGGAAATCAACCAATATAACAATAGGTTCTCCCGGAATGTTCCAGCGACCTACGCGGACGGAAAGATTGTCTTTCAACGCTGCATGTTTTTTCCACGCTGCACAAAGGTTATCAGACTCAATGAACAAAGGGTTCTCTTTTCCCTGCCAGAAATCCGGCCCTATAAAGAATAATCTATCGCGAAATTTAGTCTGTAAAGTATTTGCCCTTGTAGACAAAACTGTATAGATACCGCCTACTTTATTACACACTTCCCAACTCGCTTCGAAGATGTAATCGGGGGTAAGTAGTTCTTTAGTCATATTATGTTATAATCTCTTTATCTTAATTACGGCTGCAAAAGTACGTATTATTCTTTGAAAAATAGCCTTTTAATCGAAAAAACTGATTAAATATGCATAAACAATCGTTTGCGGAATGTCATAGTTTAGCCACAAAAGCCCCATTGACTCGCCCATCCATGCTTTTTTCGTCTAAAATTCCCGAAGTTTCAAAAAAGAATTCCTGGAGTTTTCAGTTGAAGCCCCAGGAATTTAAACAAAAAACCCCAGGGATTTCAATTGTAAATCCCTGGGGTTTATTTTCTTATAATCCGGATTATACCATCAATGCAGCTACCAGCGCCAAAATAGCGTAGAATTCAGGAAGCGCGGCGTAAATCATTGTATTGGTCTGTACGTCGTGTCCCTGGGAGATACCCACAATACCGCTAGCACAAATCTGTCCCTGACGGATAGCGGAGAACAGGCATACCAGCCCCACACCCAGTCCGATGCCCAGCATCAAAGGGCCGTCCGTAGCAAAATCCCTGCCCATGGACATCAGGAAAGCCACGAAGCCGTAAAGTCCCTGCGTAGCCGGAAGGGCCGACAAAATCATATAACTTGCTGACTTGGAAGGGTCTTTCTTCAACGCACCTTCTGCCGCACTACCGGCGATAGTTGTACCGAAGCAACTGCCAATTCCTGCAAGGGCCAACATCAGGCCCAGACCGAGATAACCTAAAATTTCATTCATAATGTTTCTATTTTTATTTGTTTTTTAATTTGTTTATTTCTTTACTACTGTAAAAGGTTTATAGGCTTCGCCCTTACCTTCGTAACCGGAATTCTTGAAGTATTCCACAAATGTCAGACGGAGCGGGTGTACAAAGGCACTCAGACAAGACATGGCAATGTTCAGCGTATGCCCGAATATCAGTATCAGACCGCAGAACAGCCATCCCAGGGCCGGACCTGCAGCATCGTTCACCATGAAGGCAAGCTGGTTGAACACGCCTCCAAGCATACCGCCTGCCAAGCCGAGGGCATAGAGACGGATGTAGGAAAGTATATCGCCCATCAATCCGGTTGCCATGTTATAGGTATCCCATACTCCGGCACCGATGTTGACAAATACATTCCGGTGGATATTGTTCAGCAGGTAGATACCGATGGCAGAAACACCGCCAATCACGATAAATGCCCACGTAGACACGTCTTCCGAAATTATTTTGAAGAAGGAAAGTCCGCCGGTGCAGATAAATCCCACCACCAGCAACAGCCATCCCCAAGCACTGAGCGACTCCTTGAAGCCGAAACGAACGGTCTGTCCCACGGCCTTCACCGTCATGGCAATGCAGATGTGCACCGCACCGATAATCAACGCCAGCAGCATTTGCTTGTCATAGGTAGTCTCACCTATCTTACCCACAATCATGAATTCCTTCAGTTTGGCGGGTATCTCCAGGTCAAAGAGGCTTACACCGAAGAAGGTTCCCAATATGGCACCGATGACGGACGTAAATATACCCAACGTAATCACCAGGTTCATCATGCCTTTCATGGACTTGGACATCTTCCTTTTCAAAATGAACCCGAGTGCAATCAGTACCAGACCGTAGCCCGCATCTCCCATACAGAAAGCAAAGAAGAGCGAGAAGAATGGCGCAAGTATCGGTGTCGGGTCGAACTCGGCATATTCGGGCATACCGTACATTTTGGTAAGCACTTCGTACATGCGTGTATAGGCGTTGTTTTTCAGCTTGATGGGAGCATTGTCCTCGCGCTTGGCAGCCCTTATCTCATAATAAGTGCCGCTTTCATCGAGAAGTTTCCTCACATCCGCCTCGCAGTCTTCGGGAATCCAGCCTTCCATCAACACTACGGCACCTTCTGCCATATGTTCGCTGTTCAGCTTGACTTTCAGCAGGTCTATCTCTTCCTGGAGCTGTAGGTTGTACTTCTCCAACGTGCAGTAATTCGCTTTGCAGAATTCTTTCAATCCGGCATGTGCCTGCACAAGGGCCTCTTCCGTATCGGCTTTCTTCCGGCTCAGTTCGGAGAGGCTGAGTGAAGGTAGACGGAGCGGTTCCACATCCAGTTCTACCGGTTGGGGAGTGACGGTCACGAAATAAAGATGTCCGCCGTTCTCTTTCACCACGATGGCATTGTAGTCCTCTGCCCACGCTTCGTTATAGTCTTTCTCCGGGCAGGTATAGAACTGCACGAACCAACCAGCATCTTCCAGCTTGCGGATGGCTCTCCAATCGAAATCGCCCCAGACTTCCATCTGCACCACATCCTTGTCGATGGCGGGAATCTGCTGGTTCAAGTCTTGTATCCGCGCCTGCAAGTCCTCGTAGAATTTCACCAGAGCATCGGCCGACAACTCTTTATGCACCTTTTCTTCCGGCTGTTTGTCTGCCAGGGTGTGCATGCTCTGAAGCATATTCTTGTAGAGCGTACGCTTCTGCATGAATTGCTGCAAGGTGTCGTCCATCTCGCCGCACTGCCTTTCCACAACGTGCACCACGCCCAGTTCCCGGATTTGTGCCAGAAATGCTTCGTACTCCTTATGATACACAAGGAACGTGAGCTTCTTCATTTTCGTAATCATGCCTCTGCCTCCTTCCTTTTCTCCTGATGGGATTTCATGATTTTCTGCGATGACTTGGAAAGGTTCTCCTCGTCTTCCATAAACCGCTTGATTTTGCGCAGAGCATCCTGATAACCCGGAATCTGTACTTTCTCAAAAAGATTCACCTTCTGGGTGGTCTTTTTACGCGCATGTTCCAACAAGTTCAACTTGGCAACAGTAAATTCACGCTCGATGGCAGTATGTGCCAGTGACTTAAGCAAATGCAGCCCGTCTGCATACCATTTGGGCGCATTGAACAAGCTGTAAGGGCGTATCTCGAAATCTACATTCTCGAGCAACGGCACCCGTACACCGGCAATCTTCTTTACACCGAGATGAACATCGCTGACCTTTATCAATGAAGCGTCGAACTCATTCCAAAGGGCGAACATGGCTTCGTAAGCTTGGATTTCCTTTTCCAACCTCGCGTCCAACGCGGCAGCGTCTCCCTTGCAGCGCTTCACTTCCATACGCAGGGCACTCTCCTTATTCTTAATAATGGGGAGTGTACGCACGCGCACCTTCAGTTGCTTTTCGAGTTGCTGAAGCGAGGTTTTGTTATATTGAAACTTAATAGCCATTTTATTTACGATTTAACGATTTACGATTAGACGACTGAAGCTACTCAATTTCTCAATTTACAGATTTACAATTTCAGTAATATCAATCGTAAACCGTAAATCGTCTAATCGTACATTTATTTAGTTTGCTTTCGGCCAGAACTGGTCCACAAGCTCTTTCTTGATATTCACCTCTTCCGGACGGAAATACTTGCCGAACAGACTCCATGCCACATCGAGCATCTCTGTGGTATCGAGGTTGACATCGATGGCCAGTAGCTGGTTGGAGTAGTCCTTGGCAAAGGCAAGGGTACGTTCGTCGTAGTTCGTCAGGTCGAAACCGTTTTCAAGCTTGGTTTTGGCGTTGGCGGCATCGGCGTACAGACGTACGGCGGCATTCATCACCTGCGGATGGTCCTTACGTGTCTTTTTGCCCGTAACAAGCTGTTTCAGACGGGACAAGGAACGGAACGGGTCAACGATAACCTTACCGATGTCGCTGTCACGACGGAGGAACAACTGGCCTTCCGTGATATAACCCGTATTGTCGGGCACGGCATGCGTAATGTCGCCACCGGACAGAGTCGTCACCGCAATAATCGTGATGGAACCGCCGCTTGGGAACTGCACCGCCTTTTCGTATATCTTCGCCAAGTCCGAATAAAGGGAACCCGGCATGGAGTCCTTCGAAGGAATCTGGTCCATACGGTTGGACACGATGGCGAGCGCATCGGCGTAGGAAGTCATATCCGTCAGCAGCACCAGCACCTTTTCATTATTGTTTACAGCAAAATACTCGGCCGCCGTCAGTGCCATATCCGGAATCAGCAGACGCTCTACCGGAGGATTCTCGGTGGTATTCATAAAGCTGACGATACGGTCGAGCGCACCGGCATTGGAGAATACGTTCTTGAAGTAAAGGTAATCATCGTTCGTCATACCCATACCGCCAAGGATAATCTTGTCAGTCTCCGCACGCAGAGCCACATTCGCCATCACCTGGTTGAAGGGCTGGTCGGGGTCGGCAAAGAACGGAATCTTCTGTCCGGACACCAGCGTATTGTTCAAGTCGATACCTGCAATACCGGTTGCAATCAGTTCCGAGGGCTGCTTACGGCGCACCGGATTCACGGATGGACCGCCAATTTCCACCTCCTCGCCTTCAATGGCCGGACCACCGTCGATGGGGTCGCCAAAGGCGTTGAAGAAGCGTCCGGCAAGCTGCTCGCTCACTTTGATTGTAGGAGCCTTGCCCAAGAATACTACCTCTGCATTGGTGGGAATACCTTCCGTACCCTCAAACACCTGCAAAGTCACTTCGTCGCCGGCAATCTTCACCACCTGGGCCAGCTTGCCGTTTACGGTCGCCAACTCGTCATACCCCACTCCGGTTGCCTTCAGCGAACACGTAGCTTTCGTAATCTGAGTAATCTTGGTATATATTTTTTGAAATGCTTTTGTTGCCATCTATTTATTTACAATTTAGCAATTTACTATTTACTATTTAAATCTCTGCCATCCTATTCTACTATTTTCCTATCTACAACCTCCGTACACCTGCATCCGCAAGGCAAATAGTAAATTGTAAATAGTCACATAGTACATCCTTAGGCTTTACGTTCCTCAACCAGTTCCTGCAACTGCTTATGGAACTTGTCGTATTCTTCCGACTTAAACTTCGAGTAGTTCATCTGCTTACAGATGTTAATCATTTTCTTGAAGTAATCCATTACTTCGTTGAAGTTGTCGAACTCAAATTCTGTATGACAGATTTCTATTACCATATTCAGAATCTCCTCCTGACGCTCCATCGGGGTCACGGCATCAATTTCATCAAAGGCATCCTGCTGCAGAATAACGAAGTCAATCAATTCCGATTTCCAGAAAGTCACGTGATACTCTACGGGCACACCGTCGTCACCCAAGATGTTGATTTGCTCGGCAATCTCCTTACCACGCTGCAAACGGGTCTTGATTTCATTCACCTTGCCAATCCACTCACCGTTGATGTGCTTGGTGATATACTCTTCAAATTCAGGGTATTCTATATATTTGGAATACGAGTCAATCGGGTTTACGGCAGGATAACGCTTCTTGTCGGCACGGTCTTGCTCAAGGGCATAGAAGCAGCGTGCCACCTTCTTCGTATTCTCGGTTACCGGCTCCTTCAAGTTACCACCGGCAGGCGATACCGTACCGATGAAAGTAATGGAACCGGACTCGCCGTTGTTCAGCTTCACATAACCCGCACGGCCGTAGAAGTTGGAGATGATGGAGGACAAGTCCATCGGGAAGGCATCGGGACCGGGCAACTCCTCCATACGGTTGGACATCTCGCGCAATGCCTGCGCCCAACGTGAAGTGGAGTCCGCCATCAGCAGTACCTTCAATCCCATGCTTCGGTAGTATTCTGCAATCGTCATAGCCGTGTAGACAGATGCCTCACGGGCAGCCACCGGCATGTTCGAAGTATTGGCAATGATAATCGTACGTTCCATCAGCTTCCGTCCCGTATGCGGGTCAACCAATTCGGGGAATTCTGTAAAGATTTCCACAACCTCGTTGGCACGCTCACCGCAGGCAGCGATGATTACGATGTCCGCTTCCGCTTGTTTTGAAATGGCATGCTGAAGCACCGTTTTTCCAGTACCGAACGGACCGGGGATAAAACCCGTACCACCTTCCACAATCGGGTTTACGGTGTCGATTACACGCACACCGGTTTCCAGCAATTTGAAAGGACGCGGTTTTTCCTTATAGTTGGTCATGGCGCGCTTCACGGGCCATTTCTGTATCATGTTCACCCGGATGTCATTACCTTCGCTATCCGTCAGCACTGCAATGGTATCCTCAATGCTGTAATCACCTTCCTTTGCAATTGATTTCACGGTGCACACACCTTTCTGTTCAAAAGGCACCATGATTTTCAGAGGTTGGAAGTTTTCGTCCACTTGTCCCAGCCAGGCAGCGGCTTCCACTTGGTCGCCCACCTTTGCCAAAGGCACAAAATGCCATTTGCTTCCTTTATCCAGCGGATAGGTATATTGCCCGCGTTTCAAGAAAACACCGTCCATCTTATCGAGGTCGTTTTGCAGACCGTCGTAGTTTTTCGAAAGCATACCGGGCCCCAGTGTTACTTCGAGCATATGTCCGGTAAACGCAGCTTCGGCCCCCACTTTCAGTCCGCGGGTACTCTCAAATACCTGCACGTAGACCTGGGTACCTACTACCTTAATCACCTCCGCCATCAACTTGTCTCCTCCGGTCGAGATATAACAAATCTCATTCTGCGCTACCGGTCCGTCGACGACGAGGGTCACCATGTTGGCTATTACGCCACTAACAGTTCCTTTTGTTGCCATATATTTTTAGTTGTTTATTTTATCTGAATTCTGCGGGTATCTGCACCTCGTCTTTCAAGGCAGCGATAATGCTGCGGAACAGTTGGTTACCCTTCTCTTTATCCAACGAAATCCACCGTTCTATCATCTCCAGCTGTAGCAGGAAGACAAACAGACGTTCCACGGTAAAGTAATCGAAGAATGTGGCCTCCTCCATCCAGTCCCAGCGAAGCTGGTCCAGTTTCTTTTCCCGGTCCACCAGTTCCTCCGTCTCACTGATTTTCACCAGCTGCTCCAGATAATCCACCTCAGTACCCAGACCGAAGTCACGGGCATTGGAAGTACGCAGAGCCTCGCACACTTCCGTATCACCCACAATCAGCGGAGCAATGTCCAGCTTGAACTTACGTGCTGTGAGCGCCACCAATATATTATTGAGAGTGAGGTTGAAGCCAAACCAGGAAGACACAAACTGATTCCTGGATTCCATAGCATAGGCGTAATAGAGCGCTGCCAGGCGGTCTTCATACAAGAAACCGTCCTCGGCAGGCAGGCTGAAGTATTCGGAAATGAACGTAGAGAGATAAGATGGGAATACACTGTCAGAGACTTCGTCGCCATCCTTCAGTTGTGAGATATATTCCACCAGTTCCTCCGACGAATAGTTTCCGCGCGGGTCGATGGCAGCATCCTTATCCTTCAATAGTTTCAAGACATTCGCATTATCGAATTTCAGATAAAACAAATCTATCAACTTTTTATCATCTTCCGACAAGGCAGGATATAGTTCCGTCTTGAAATCGGCTACTGTATAGCTCAGTTTACTGTCTTCCAGAGTAAGTTCAGGCAAACCGGCTACCAAGTAATAGTATTTACTCATAATCCTGTGGGAGTTTTTAGAACAGCATTTCCACTAATTGCGGACGCAGGAATTCCTTGAAGTAATTCATAAATTCTTCTTCGCCAAAGTTCACCTTGTACGAACCATCGGCAGGCGATACGGAGAACAAGGTTTTGATGCCATTCACTTGCTCAATCTTCACACCCTTGTCCAGCAGGTCTTTCGCCTTCGCTGCGAAATATTTTGTCAAGCCTTCCGCATCGGCAGTAGAGATAACGATTGGTTCGTTCACACTCCATTTGGACGCCAATGCAACGATGAAGGCATTAAGATAATCCTTGTTTGCAGCAAATGCCTTTACATCGGCATTCACAATGTTGTCCGTCACCAACGTAGCGATTTCGGACTTCAGAGCATTCACAGCCTGACCGGCAAACAACTTTAATTCAGATTTTGTATTCTCTGCCAGTTCATCGGCAGACTTATGAGCGGTAGCCACGATAGAATCCGCTTCCTTGTGAGCATCCTCTATAATTCTCTTGGCTTCTTCCTGAGCTTTTGCGATAAGTTTCTGTGCCTCTTCGTTTCCTTTCTCTACGCCTTCGCGGTAGATCTTATCGGTCAGCTCTTGAATCTTGTTTTCCATATTTGCAGGAGTTATTATATGATTTATATTACAATATTAATTGCGTGATTTTTTCCCTTCCTATTAGATTCACGCCAAATTTACAAAAATCCATTTGATATTGAATAGAAAGAAAGGAAGAAAAGTTCTTGCTCTTCCAAAAAAAACTCATTTTACACCAACTTTGTTCTGTAATGATAACAAAAGAATGACAAAAGAAGCAGAAAAATACGTATGCAACAACGCATGACAGGGATTAAGGGGAGCAGTTCCGGAGGTATATAAACGAACAAAGCCTCCGTATCCTTATCAGACACGGAGGCTTCTTCTGAAAACGG